>ERZ506950.343-NODE-343-length-35990-cov-6.531237_pt1 | contig 35990 bp, 27 predicted proteins | sample MGYA00512897_ERZ506950 | MGnify/ENA metagenome assembly ERZ506950
AGCGTTCATCCTGAGCCAGGATCAAACTCTACATTGTAAAATATCTTTTACCAACCCTTACCGAAGTAAGCGTCGTTTGTTTGTATCTGTTTCAGAATGCCTCGTTTATTCAAGTTTCTTAACCTTCAACTTAAAGTTGATGAATTAAACGGTTCGTAAATTACCCAAGAATCAGATTGCTCTGAATTCTTGCTTCTTGTACTACTTGTCTGTTTATGTAAATCTTTTCAAAGAACTCTTTCTTTAGTTAACGCCTTCTTAACACAACCGTAACTCGTTTTGTTTGAGGTTTCGTTTGTTCTCGAAAGCGTTTGCAAAGGTATAGCAAAAAAGTTAATCCTGCAAGAGTTTCGACAAAAAAGTTTGCAAAAACTTACACTTTTCAGTCTTAAATTGACTAAAATCAAGATAAAAGCACGTTTTAGGGCGCTTTTACCTTGATTTTACAACATTAATGCCAGTATCTGACCTTTACTTCCTTTCCGTGCTTATCCTCCACTTTCAGCCTCAAGTCGCCACCATTATGGTCGAAATAGAGCACACGGATGGGATGAAGACCCTTTTTCATAGCATGCTGACCCACCAATTCACGCGCATCATGCATGCCATCGTTGTCAACAACCATCACTCCGTCTACCGTAAGCTGGCTTCCATCATCCGAATAAAGGCGGAAAGTGTAGACTCCGTCTTCCGGAACTTCCAAGTATCCGGTTATGACCAGACCTATATTTTCCTTTGCTTCCTTAGGTATGCAGACACCATCGGTGACGTATTCGCCTTTAAGCGGCGCCTCCTCTATGCCCTTACACCAATCTCCCAGATAGTCATACCATAGATTTGAGAGTCCTGTCTGAAGCAGCTGTTCTGTGGTTACAGCCTCATGAAGCTGGTCCTTCACAAAGTCAGAGCGGAAAGCGTCACCCTTTCTGCCGTCCCTTCCGAATGCACGGAACACGAAATGCGTGGTCTCAGTCACAGCCATCGGTCCGGTATAAACCGGCGATGTCTGCTGCGGCATCGTACCGTCCTTAGTATACCTTATTGTAACAGACGGATCAATGCAGAACACCTTCACCGTATCCGTAGAGACGAAAACATTTCCACGATTCAGTCCGGTAAGGTCAGGAAGCCTATACTTCACTCCCATCGCCTCAAGCCTGGGCAGCTGCGTGAGCAATCGCTTCGTAAAGTCATCATAATTCATACGCTCCGGCATACTCCATGCCTTCTCTGCCACCGCAGTCAGTCTGGGGAAGAGCTGATACCACATTCTCTCCACGGAAGCCACCCTCTCCCCCCAGAGGCAAGAATGTATGCCCTTCACAAGCTTAGCCTCGTTGTCGTTAAGAGTTTCGTAAGGATTGAAGTTATAGATGCCGGGCAACTTAGTGTCGTCCTCCCTTGTACTGAGATAGAAGAACGACACAGGTACGTCAATAAGATCATTACCATGCGACGTCGCCTTCTTCGGTCCCTTCGGCAACCATGATCGCCACCACATCACAGTGGTATACGGCGACAGTCCTCCATCTATGACATCATCCCAAGCTATCATCTTCTTGCCGTTCTCACGGAAGAAGGCTTCCATGTAATGATTAAACCAAGTCTGAAGCTGCGGTTCCGTGGTAAGCCCATTGTCCGCCATTCTCTTCTGGCAGTCCGCACACTTCTTCCAGTTCTTCATATCCACCTCGTCGCCTCCGATATGTACATACTCGAAGGGGAAGAGAGCGAACATCTCCGTCCACACATTGCGGCAGAACTCGAGCATCTTGTCCTTTCCCGGACACATCGGCGTGGTGAAGAGTCTGCCCCACCCCGTCTGCTCGAAGCAAGAGAGTCCGTCATAACTCTCGATGGCAGCGAGGCTATGACCCGGCATATCTATCTCCGGCACCACATCTATGCCTCTCTTGGCAGCATACGCCACGATGTCTCGCACGTCGTCCTGCGTATAGAAGCCGCCATACTCCTGCGTACCGTCCGCAGCTGTCCTTATCTTCGACTCCGGCAGCAGCAGGTTGGGCATATCCTCCTTAGCGGCATTAGCCATACAGAGCGAGTCCTGATTGTTGAAGCGTCGCCATGCTCCCTTTACGGTCAGCAACGGATAACGCTTCACCTCCACTCTCCATCCCTGGTCGTCCGTAAGATGCCAGTGGAAGCGGTTGAGCTTATAGTAAGCCATCACGTCAATGAGCTTCTTCAGCTCGTCAACGGTATAGAAATGTCGCGAGCAGTCGACCATCAGTCCGCGCCATCCATATCGCGGACGGTCGCTGACATTAATCTTCGGCAACGCCACCTTCTCTCCCTTTACCACGGGCAGAAGCTGTCGCAATGTGGCAATGGCGTTTATCATTCCCGTATATCCAGAACCAGACATGGTGACTCCACCACGCTCCACCTTCAACGAGTAAGCGCCCTCTTCACCATCCTTTGCAAGGCAAAGACGGATGTCGCCACCCTTCGAAACAACTTTTAGCTTCGTTCCGGTCTGAGCCTCGAAAGCGTCAGAGAGGTATTGCGCCGCCGGCATAAGCGACGCATCATCCACTTCAACCGTGGGTTTGGCACCAAGCGTAACGGTGCCTTTCTGCTGATCTATGTGACACGGCTGAGGGATAATCGCTACGTTCTGAGCGACAGCCATCGCTGACATCAGCGACACAGCAGCAAGAATAAATATGTTTTTCAGATTCATCATTGTGATACGATATATATAATAATGTATATGTTATCTATATATTATATAATGTACGCGTAAAGGAACATTATTCCACAACCACCTCGTCAAGGAAGAACCATGCAGGATAGCCCACGCCATAATGCCAGTCGGGGCACAGACCGAGAGTCTTCACCACCACACGGATGTATCTTGCCTTGATAGGTTTGTCAAGACTTACGACGGCAGGAACGAACTTCACGCTGATGTCACGGTCCTCCGCAAACTCACGAGTGCCCATCAGGTTATACGTCTTGCCGTCCTCGCTGGCATAATAAGCCACGCTCTTAGGCAGCAGAATCCATGCTCCGAGCTGATGGAGGAAGTCGGTGCTGACCTGTCGCACGGTCTTAGTCTCACCCATATCAAGGACAAAGTCGGCATCCTCGCCGTTCCATCCCACCCAGCTCTCCACGTAGGTGGTGCCTCCGTAGAGTCCGTCGGTAAGAGCCTTGTCTGCGATGGGCTGGTATTTCTCCTGCGGCGGAATGTTCCACGTCACCTTTGCGCCAGCCGCCTTGTTCTTCACGTCGCTCGGCAGGAATCGCTCACGATAGAGTCGGCAGTAGTCGTCCACATTATTGTTACGCTCGTTCAGCGTCGTCACGCCGTACATGGCACAAGTCTTCTGGAACGTATCGAGCGCATTCTCCACTTCAGCCTTGTCGCCCCCGTTCTCCGTACGTGCAATCTCCAGCTCGCTGTATCTGAGCGGCAGTCGTGCTATGCGGACATGCGCCAGGAGTGCCGAGTCAGCCTCCACCGCCTTCTCCGCCTCATCAAAGAGTTCGTTGTACGCCTTGCGCAGGTTGGCGTTCAGCATACCGTTCTTATGAGTTATCGGCGAGTCGTAAATCCACAGCGGCGTGCCTGACGAGAGCAGCGCTCCTGTCAGCATCTGCTGATACCTATATAAATATGTGGCAGCCGGACCGTAATATCCCTTCATGAAAGTCTTCATCAATGAGTCGGCGTCCAGTTCGGGATTCCACATCAGCTTACCAATCATATAAGCCCTCATCTCCGAGAAGTCGGTGCCGAGCGAGCCGTTCACCTGTTCGAAGAGCATCGTAGCGTGATTGCGCTTGAAGAGCTGTATGTTCTTCTTCAGGATATGGAAGTTAGGGAACGGCGCCACCATATTGTCGAAATTGATGCCATAGTCCCACACGAAGATGTTGTTGGATATCTTAGCCCAACCCTCCATTGCCTTTACGAAGTCGCGTCCCGACTCGTTGTCCGTGAGCGGCACCTCGCGCTTGCAGTCGATGTCGCAGAGCATGATGTTGACGTTAGACAACGGCTTTACATGCTTTGGCGGGTGCATGGTGAAGAGATAGGCAAGCGTGGAGAACTGCTTGTCGGGGAATCTCTCTGCCAACTTATTAAGAAATCTTATGTAACAACCTGACGGCGAACCCTCATACTCGTTCACCTTCTTACATTCCGGGCATTGGCAATAAGTGTCGTTGCCGTCGTTCTGGCTGACGGAAATGGTGTTGCGTCCGGGATTGGCCTTGAAAATGGAGTCGATGCGACTGGCCACGATTTCGAAAATCTCCGGATTGGTGAGGCACCACTGGCTGTGATTGCCGGGACGTCGTTCGCCGCTGATAAACGAGTAATACTCCGGATGCTCCTTGCCATACACCTTCGACGGCAGGAGTCGGTCGAACGTGTGCACCCACATATTGTTGGCAAACAGCTCGCTGTGATCCTGCAGCCTCATCCAGTCGCGGTAAGTGCTGTCACTGTTGGAATAGCTGAAGGTCTGGCGGAAACGGAACGCCGGGCTTTCCGCCACGTGCATCTCCGGAATGCGGATGTCCGCCGACGGAGTGAGCGTATAGAAGTCCTTGGCGAGATAGTCCACGCCCATACATTTCTCCAGCAAAGCCGACACGCCGTATATGGCACCCTTGCCGCCTGCCGACTTTATGGTGAGGGCGCCACGCGTGCAGTCGATGACGTATCCGTCGTCCGTAGCCTCCGTTGTCTTTCCGCCTATCACCACGTCGTTCTTGGCGCGTTTGGCTGTGGCTGTGATGTCAAGTTCGGCACCAGACGTCTCGCGTACGAAACGCTGCAACATCTTCGCCGCCTTGCGGTTCACGTCGTTATCCTCAGCAAGGACAATGCGTCCCTGCGGTTTACCCTTGCTTACAAGGCACACCTGTGCCGTTGCCGCCATCGGTGCCATAAGGCATGCGAGGAGCAACAGTCTGTTGAAAATCTTTGTCATTGTAATAGTATGATTATATTTTAATTAAATAGTTTGTTCACGTCTTCTACTGACGAGCATATTCCGCAGGAGTGATGCCGTATGCCTTCTGGAAGCACTTCGAGAAGTAGCTGGAATTGGAGAATCCCACCATATACATCACTTCGGACACCGAGAAGCGTCCCTCACGCAGCAGTACCGAAGCACGCTGCAAGCGTATGTGGCGGATAAACTCCACGGGCGTCTTGCCCGTCATCTGCTTCACCTTACGATAGAGCAGCTTCGATCCTATCTCAAGCGACTCCTGCAGACGGGTTACATTAAAGTCAGAATCGGCGATATGCGCCTCCACCGTATCCGTTATCTTTGCAAGCAGACGGGCATCCACAGAGTCAGCGTCGTTCTTCTTCGCAGCCATCGGCTTGCTGTCAGCCGCCTCCTGCCCTGCGCTTTCCACGTATGCCGAAGCGAAAGTCATCGTCACATCCGTGCCTTCGCTGTCACTATCCACAGCCGCCTGTGCCCCGTTCTGCTTGGCAAACTCATTGACAAGGGCGAGCATATTGACGTCGGCTGTCTGCGCGTTGCCACCAAAGGAGAAGTAGCGGTTGAAGACGAACGGCATGTCAGCCTCAGCTATCGTCAGTCCGGGAATGCCAACCACGACATCCTCCTTATCCTTGTCAGCCGACACGGCTATGCTGACGGCTGAATCGGCAGCACGATTACGAGCGGCAAAGTCAATAAGCTGGTCAATGACAAGCTGCAGGCGAGCGACATCCAAGTCAGCATACACCTTCGGCACATTGGTGCGATAATCGATCTCCACCGTCTTGCCGTACTTGGCGCGTGCGTCCTCGGCAGCACGTCGGCAGAAATCGGCAATGTCAACGGTAGTGGTAACCACCGATGCTTTATGGTCTGAGGTCTGCTGCATATCAAGAGCCTTATACATGAGCGAATTGATGTCCACCACATCACGACGCATATTCTCAAGAGAACGCATATTGGCTGTGTCGTTCTCAGCACGGAGCATATTGAGCACCGCGCCGAAGAGCGACGTGAGCGGCTTCTTCAGCTGGACAGACAGATTGTCGAAGAACTGTGAGCGGGCAGCCGACTCCTGCATGATACGCTCCTTTGCCTCGCGCTCCTCACGCAGACGGCGGCGCATCATCCAGAACTTCATCACCCATACCACCAGACATATTAATATAACAAGGTAGACAATCTTTGCCCAAACCGAGAGATACCATGGCGGCAGAATGGTAACGCCGTACGCCATCACCTCTTCCTTCGCCTCGCCCTGTCCGTCCACCAGGCGCACCTCCAGCGTATAGTCTCCAGGCGGCAGCGCGTTGTAACTGATGTCCAACCGTTCGCCGTGGATATACTGCCATGTGCGGTCCACTCCCTTGAGGCGGTAAGCATATACGCACGGCTGCTGTCCTGACTGCGGAAGGTCGGTCAGCTGGAACGTCACGTTGTTCTGTCTTGCCGTCAGCGTCATTTCAGAGAGATACGTAGGATAACCTTCGTCGGAGGTGAACTGCTTTCCGTCCACCATCACACCTGACAGAAACAGCTTGCCTCGATGTCCCTTATCCGTGCCGCCATGAATGACGTTGGCAATGGGTATGCTCACCAAAGCGTCGTTGCCTCCAAGCAATACGCTGCGCGACACGGGGTCATAGCATATTGCCAGCGGACGGAATCCGGGCACAGCAAAGCGCGTGGTCTTGCCGTCCTTGCCTAATATGCAACAGTCCGAACCCATGACAGCCCAGACATTGCCTTCCACCTCACACAGCATGGCAGCGTCCGCAGCGTCATATCCGGTTATGTGCAGCGAACGGTCAGCAGCCGACTCCGGTCCGAAACAGCGTACTTCGCCTTTCATCGCAGCCCACACGTTGCCCTGTCGGTCGACAATGAGGTCGCTGACAAGACGGTCCTTGCCCACAAGATGCTCCACCCGCATTGTGGCGGAACTGATTCGGTCAAGTCCGCGGTCGTACATACGTGCATATATCCTTCCGCGACCGTCCTTCACGAGTTGCCACACGTGCATGCCCTGCAGTTCCTTCAGGAAATGTCGGTCAGCCATGACGGTGGGCGTAGTGGCGCCGAGCAACTTCTTCTTGCTTATCACAAACACGCCACCCATGTACGAGCAAATCCAGTAACGTCCTTTTCCGTCGTCAATGATGTCGTAAGCCCAAGCCGTGGTGTAACGGCGTGACGGGTCGGTGACGATGACGTTGCGCATCTGGCGTGTCTGCGGATTGTATATGTTTATGCCGTGGTCGGTGCATACGAGCACCCTTCCGTCCGTATCGGTATACACCCGTCTGACGCGGTTGTGCGACATATAGTGAGTCTGCGAACTCTGACGAAACCACGTTATGCCGTTCATATCGTCAGGCATATATCCATGCGTGGCACCATAGGTGATCAGGCCGTTGGTGCCACCGAGCCACATCCTGCCGTCCAAACCACGATAGATTAGGTGTAGGCAGTTGCCTTCACCCGTATTGGTCAGGTCGCTAAGCGGTATGTAGTCATAAAAGCGACGTTTCCTAAGGTCAGACACACCCTGGTCGGTGCCACCCCAAAGATTGCCCCATCGGTCAGAGAAGACAGCCCACACGATGTTGTTGGCAATGGAGTGCGGCGAACGCGAGTCGTGCAGGGCATGCCTTACGGTCTTGTCCTTCTTATTGTATATATACAGACCGTTGTCCGTACCGGCATATATAAGACCTGCGTATACCGAGAGCGACTTCACCGAATTGCCCGACAGCGGGCTGATGTTCTCAAGACGCTTTCCGTCGTATCTGTAAAGAGCGCCCTCCGTACCGATCCATGCCGATCCACCGTCGCCAAGAAGCGCATTGACGAGCGGCTGGCTTCCCTCCCCTATGCGTATGGGCTGAGCCTTGCCGTTACGCAGGACGGTCAGACCGGTCAAGGTGCCGACGAGCAGACCATGACGAGTAGGCAGCAGCGAATATACATTATGCAGCCGGGCGTTCTCCGTACGCTTCGTGCCTGTCAGCAAGTCACGGCTGAAGAGCCCCTGCGCACCTCCATACCACAGGCGTCCGCCGTATATCGTCACGGCACGCATCTCGCCCTTGTCGCCGGAAGTCCGCTCTGCATAACGTCCGCGGCGGATGTCGTACGCCATCAGTCCGCGCTCCGTAGCCATATAGAGCATGTCCTTGAAGATGCACATAGAGTGGACACGCGTGATGACCGGCGTTCCGTCCGCATCCGTATTGTGCGGAATTGATCGGTAGCCGTCGTAGGCGTAGAGTCCGTGGTCTGTGCCGAACCACATAATGCCCTGCTCGTCCTGCGCTATGGAGCACACGGTAGAGGCGTCGGCAATACTGACATTCTGGAAGCTCTGGGCAGCAGCCAAGGATGGCATCAACAGCGAAAGAAGGGTGAGGAGGATAATTGTATATAGGTTTTTCATTTAGTTTTGCTCTTAATAGTGACGTATTGCTTAACAGGGCGTTAAATTACAAAAAATATGTCAGATATCGAAACTTGAGGGTGAGAATCTATAATTGTTTTCTTGCCGTTCTGCATTTTAAACGTTATATTTGCAAAACGTAATAACAATCCATTATTCAGATATGTGATGGCTATGACAGATAATCATGAAAGAAGAAGACTGCCCGTTGGCATACAGTCGTTCAAGGAAATAAGGACAAACGGTTATGTCTATGTAGACAAGACTGACTTGATTTGGCATTTGGTCAACTTTGGAGATAAGTTTAATTACTTTAGCAGACCTCGTCGTTTCGGTAAGTCAATACTTATCGATACGCTACAGATGTATCTTGAGGGAAGAAAAGATCTGTTTGAGGGGCTAAAGATCATGAGCATGGAAAAAGACTGGGCGAAGCATCCTGTCATCCGTTTGGATATGAGCAGAGGCGGCGCATCTGCTGATGAGATAAAGTCATACCTTGACAGAACATTCGCTTCTTATGAGCAGGAATACGGCATCAACATAAAGCCAACCGACTCATTGGGCAATCGTTTCGACATGATCATCAAAACGGCATATAAACAATCAGGTCTGCAAGTGGCTATCCTTATAGACGAATACGACTCACCCTTGCAACACTCCTGGAACACTCCAGAACACGATGGATGTACGGCAGTTTATCGGAGCGTCTTCGCCATACTGAAAGCAGACGACGAATTTGAAAAATTCGTGTTTATCACCGGTATCACAAAATTCACACAGATATCATTGTTCTCTGTTCTAAACAATCTCACCAACATCAGTTTCTCCCCTGAATACGTGGCTCTTTGCGGCATTACAGAACAGGAAATAGCAGAATATTTCCATACAGAGATGGAGAGTATGGGAAAGCTGAACGGATGGGATATGCAAGAAACTCATGATCACCTGAAAGAATATTATGACGGATATCATTTCTGTCATAGGAATATGACGGACATATACAATCCGTACAGTCTTATCAATTCTTTAAATACTGGAGAACTGAGAAACTATTGGGCATCATCGGGAGCGACATCGTTATTACCTAAATTCGTCAAAAACGTGGAACTGAGAATGGGTAAGTTCGAGAATTGCGCCATAATGAAAAACATCATCGAAATGTCTGATGTGACTGGAGGCGGTGCAGAATTATTTCTTTATCAGTCAGGATACCTTACCATCAAATCACTGGAAGGCATGGTTTATCATTTGGGATTCCCTAATGAAGAAGTGAAACAAGCCTTGTATGAAATGGTGCTGCCAGCCTTGACACTGCGTGAGGGCGACGAAATTCAGTCCATTCAAGCCTACTTATATCTTGCTCTCTACAATGGCAATGTAGCTGAAGCGATGAATCATCTTAAAGCTCTTATCGCCGATGTACCATACAGCAACAAAAAGATGGCAAGTATGGATATGGAAGAGCGTTATCGACTAATCATCAGCACCATCCTAAACGCTATAGGTTTCAGAGTGGAAGTGGAGAAAATGCTTTCCACAGGCCGAATAGATATTGTAACCACCACACCCCACTTCATATATGTGATAGAACTGAAGCTTTCAAAGAACGGTGGCAAGAAAGCTGGGGCAGAACAAATTCTGCATAATCAATATCTGGAACCTTTCAAAAGTGACAAGCGGCAAACCATAGGTCTGTCTATCGAACTGGACGATTTAGGCAAGGGATTGACGGATTGGGAAGAAATTAAAAGATGATAAAATGAAGCATGCAAATATCGTACAAAGAGTAAAATCCTGTTACAAAATAAAAATCGATTCTAGAGTTCAGATTTGCTGTTTTTACGGTGTTATGATGTGCAAACAGCACCAATGCTTAACAATAGTGCCACTTTTATCATACAATAGTGCCACTATTAGACAGTAAAAGTGGCGCTATTGCATGATAATAGTGGCACTATTGGAGTGTAAAAGTGGCGCTATTGCAGCCATTTGTGCTTGTTTAGCTCAGTCATTCATTACACACTTCTCTTCTTAGTTGTGTAATCCACAGATTGTCAGCATGTTGCCGCTGCACGCTCAAAACTCAAGAATTTCGCACCAAAGATTTCTTAGTGCGCTCAGCTCATAGTATTGAGCATTAGAAATGCAAATATAAGATACGTCAGGAACAGAAAAGTATGTTCTTCGATCTTTGAGAACTTCCAGACGAGACGGTTGCGGTCGAAATGACAGCATTGTTTGTTCTTTCCTCCAAATATCCCACCGCAAAGTCCAATGCCTTGATGATGTGCGGCACGATGTCCTTGGCGGATTCGTTGTACGTGATTTTGTGGTCATAACTTAACAATACTTTCGCTTCGTCTTTCTCTGAGAGCAGAGCCTTGACAAACTTCACGTTCCTGTTGGTTTCGTCCACTGCCTCTTTCAGCCGCGGCCTTTCATGTGAACAGATGCCCGTGACAAAGGGAATGCAGAAGCGTAGCATGCTTTCGTCCTTGCCCACCACATAGAAGTAAGCCTGCCCGTTATAACGGAAATGCCAGCCTAATGACTGCATCCGTACAGCTTGACCGCACATTCGGCGAATCTCATTCACTACTTCTTCCTGTCTCATATTCATAATAGCTTTTGTTTTTATCCATTTATGAGGAATGAGAGGGAAATGTAACCAATCCTGTCCGTTTTTATTACGCAAAGGCCGTCAGTCTAACATCACGAATGCAGCCCAATGATAAGGATCGGGATGGTTCTTGCGGACGATTTGCTTCGCCTCTTCGAATGCCTTTCGCTTGTCCAAAGCATTGGCTTTGTCAGTAAGCCGCTCATAGAAGGTGGCCATAAACTCTGACGTCACACGGTCGTCAACATTCCATAAGGACATGACAATGGTGCCTACACCAGCCTTCTTGAAGGCACGCTGCAGTCCGTAAAGACCCTCAGACGTGGCTTTCCCCTGTCCCGTCTGGCAAGCAGAGAGCACCACCATGTCCGTATTGCTGAGATCCAGGCGAGCAATGTCGTTGGCAGTAAGGATGCCACCGAGCACTCCTTTCGGAAGCTTCTTGCCCAACCATGCGGCATTGCCACCAGAGAGAACGAGTCCAGACAAAGACATGGCGTCGGTGTAGCCTTTCAGATAGTTGACGTCAGCAGCCTTGCTCGGCGTGTAATAGAATCCGTGCGTGGCGAGATGGAGCAGACAAGGCGACTTGCCGTGCATAGCCAAGAACGACTCCTCCGTACCGTCCGTTCCCATATAAGGCACAACATTCCACTTTTTGCCTTTCAGAATGGTGTAAATACGGAATATCTCCTCCTTTGTTCCTTGCAACTCATGATAGACAGAATCGCCACGCGCCATGTCGCCACGCTGAGCGAACAGATTGTCCAAATCGTACTTCTTCGCCTCATTCTCCATCGCCGTATCGTCCATATCATACTGCAAGCCTCCATAAAGGACGGCAGTATGAGCGTCTGTACGTCTGGTATGGCGCTTCATCTTCACCAGTTCGCGGGCTGAAGACAGTCTGACGAAATCGTAATGACTGCCTAACAGCGAGCCGTCCTCCATCGGCAACGACTCTAACGACACCTGGAAAAGCAGCTGAGAGGGCACGTAATACACCGTCGCCCCTTCCTTAAGATTATCCTTCAGCGGCTGCCACAACAGACTGACAATGTCCTTTGCATAATCCTCTCCGTAATACATGTCAGGGCGGACAATGCCAAGCGAATCTATCTGACGCTCAGCAAACAATGGCTTCAGCAAAGGATAGTCCTGTCCCTTATCAATGATAAAGGCAGCATACTTCCTTCCCTCAGATTCGGACATATAGTCCGTAAAGTCGATGAGCACCTCGTCCTGTCCCAAAGCCTGCTTCACAGCGTCATAGTCAACGTCCATAAAACCGGTTCCGTCGCTATAGCTACGGCATCTTGCGGTCAGTTGATTCTCCATCCTGCTCACCCTCTGCGATATGTCAAGAATGCTGTCTGCATTGGCCTTATAGTCCTTCTCCAAGGTCTTGACGGTGTTCTTCATACCGGAAAGCGACATAAAGTCGCGCATATCCTCAGCCGTACCCTCCCTCTTTATGACATCATACATGGACCGTTCCGACTCAAGAAGGAACGACTTCGACAGCACGAGTGCGTCATAGCAGGTCTTCGTGAACGGGGTCTGACATTGTTTTGCTGTAATGGCGAAGGGCGCCATATTGGTGAACAAAGCAGACAACGGGCTCCACAGTCCTTCCCTTTCCGCAGTATTCATATACGGAATGCGCTGCTTCATGAATGCTTTGAGCTGCTGTTCAGCCTCAGCATAATCCTTGCATCCTTCGTCTTCATGTCCGGCAAAGCCCTCCGCATTAGCAAGAAAGATGCGTGCATTGATATGTTCCAGACTATTCTCGCCATACAGACCTCGGGTGCGGTCGGCATATTCGCGATAATGCTGTTCGGAGTCTGCAAAATTGCCAGCCTTATGTTCGGCTCCTCCTATAAGTGCCAAGAGAGCTACGCGGTTGCCGTCCTCAGGCGGATACTTCGTAGCAAGCAGACTGTCGGCCTTTCTGAAATCATCCAAGCCCGCCTCATAATCCTTGAAAGCCACACGGCAGAGTGCCCTTGTCACGTAACGTGAATAGAGCTCGCGCGGCTCGGTCATGCTCTCCGTGCCTTCAAAAAGCTTAACCAGACAAGCATAACAGTTGGCCTTGTCACCCTTCAACCTATAGATATCAGCCAGTGTGGCATAAGACATATTGTAGGAAGCATCGCCCTTAGGGGTCTGCGACTGAAACACCTCAATAGCTTTCTTGGCATACACAATGGCATCGTCATACTTGCCGAGAGTTGTATAAAGTCCTCGCAGGTTGGCGTAACTAAGATGACGGCTCGCAGAAACGGTCTGCGCTTCCTCACCATCAGCGATGTCCTTGCCTCTGAGATACCACTGTTCGGCAATGGCATACTGACCCTGCTTCTCCGCTTCCTTGCCCTTATGGTTATAGTAAGCAAACTTGGTCTTCTGGTCAGAAGAAGCCTCGACCAGCGAGTCCATTCTCTCCGCGCATGCCAATGTATGCCGCACATCACCCACGACATCATATATGGTCCACAAGTCTTTCAGACATTCCATCCGGACATCATCAAGTCCAGCCTTCTCTGCAAGCGTCAAGCCAGACTTCAAGGAGCTGACAGCCCCAGAGAAATCATAGAGCCATCGCTGGCAATTTGCCATATCTCTGAGAGATTTCACGGCATCCACTTGCTTGTCCAGCTTCATATAGCCCTCATAAGCATTGTGAAAACAAGTCAGAGCCTTGTCGTATTCGGCAGAGATAAAGCAAGAAGTACCGTCCGCATACCAGGAATACGGAATCTTAGGAAGTATGTACGGACGTAGGAAATCGTTGGCATAGGGCGCAATCTCAGAAAGAATCTGCCTGCCATATTCATGCTCGCTGTGGGTCTTGTCCGTCTTTATGAAGTCCACGGCATACATATATCCGTTGTATGCATATTCATACTCCACGTTTTTCCTCTCCGACTCCAACAGCTTTCCCTCCATCAGCTTCTTTGCCAAGCGATATCCTTCCTCGTATCGCTTCAACGTCCGGAGACAACTGCATGCCATCAGCTGGCTGCAGACATACACCTGACGCTCATCCTCTGTCTGCTGCTTCGCAGTCTGCTCGCCGACAAGGAGGAAAGCGTCAAGAGCTTCAGCCGTCTTCTTCTCTTTGTTAAGGTCGAAAGCCTCACACATCTTGTCTGTTATCTCTGCATCTGTCATAGTTTGTGATTTAATATTACTGGCACAAAAGAAAAGTGGAAGCGACAATAGCAATGCCTTATTTATGTTTCGCAATGGTGTCAATGTCTGTAGTATCATTTGGTATCTTAGGACTTACGTTTTCAAATACATCTTCACCACCACGCACATTATCGTCAGGCGCATCGCCAACGGTCATAATGTCAACAGCAAAGAAGCCTATCAGCAACGCAGCAGCAATGCCCGAAATCCAAAGCAACAGGTTTCGGCGCTTCGGCTTACGTCGCTTACATTCCTGCTGGAACTCCGCAATGGCTTTGAGTTTCTGATCACGGCTTACCAGCGCAGCCTTCAGGTTCTTCGTAAACTCATACTGGTCTCTCTTCTCCGCATCTTCCTCAATCTCTTTCAGGAAATGCGCCTTGTCTTCCTCCGACATAGTGTCGCCATGAAGCAAGTATTGGTCTATTCTGTCTTGAATATCCTGGTTCATATATGTCTGCCGTTTTTATGAGTTTAAATATCTTTTGTAAATATCCCTTGCTGACTCGCGCAACAACTCCGTACACTTATACTTCTTCGTCTTGAGCGAATTTTTCGATTCGATTGTCGGTATCTCCATCAGAATGGTGTCCAGATTTTTTCCTTCCACATAGAACTTGGTAAGAATCTGGCTGCAACGTTCTGACATGCGGGATATTATGTCAGCGATGATGTCGAGCATCTTGTTCTCCTCCGAGTCGTAAAGCATATCGGCATATTGCTGTTTGGAAGCCTCAATGTCAACATTAGAAGGATTCTTCTTTACCCATTCCTTATACTTGTTTTTGGCTATACCTATGAAATAAGTAAGAATGCTGCTTCTTAAAGGTTCGTCATCCTTTCCCATCACTCTGCCTTCGCTCACATAAATCTTTCTTTGCTCAATCTTCTCCCAAAACGTGACGAATGTGTTCTGGAATATCTCCATAGCGGTATCGTCGTCAGCGAAGAACATACCCTGGCAGTTTGCCCAGAAATAATCAGAGCAGTAAGCATACAGTTCGGACTGTATCTTCCTGTCCTTGTCATACATACCGGCAACAAGACGGGCTTCCTTCTCCTGTTGCGGCGTGCGCATGTGTATTGTTTTAGCCATTATTTTCTAAGTATATCAGTTATGTTATATTTGTCTTTATCGTCACCAGTCAGCACAGGCTGTTGCGGTCGGCTACTGGTATTGGCGTTCACGAATCGTCTGAGTCGTTTCATAAACTCCCCATTGCCCATCTTCCCGTTCTTCTTCAGCTCCTGCCAAAGGGCATAAGTCAGCTTTCCGACAGCCGGACTCTTCATCTCGATGTTCACTTGGTCGCTGCGGCAGGCGCTGAGCGTAATCCATCGCTCCGCCAAAGGCTTCGCTTTAGAGTTGATGACAACCTCCTTGCTTTTGTCACCAATCAGGAACGACTTAACTGCCTCAAAGGCTTCCTCCAAGCCACGAGCGTTCTGAGCGTCCACCTCCAACGTGTCACTCGCGCCACGCACCACGTCGTCGTCATCACCACGAGTGGCGTCGCCACTATGACATGCGTCTATCACCACAAGCAGCTTACCCTTCGCCCCTATCCGGTTGCGGATGGCGTTAAGATAGACATTCAGTTCGTCGTCCGTCAGATGCTTCTCGCCATGATACTTAGCGCTTGCTTTCCGATATGCGTCGTACGGAATCCAACACTCGTCCAGCCCGTCCGCCTCGTCATTATGCACATCCGTCATCTGCTGACCATGCCCGGAATAATGCACGTACACAACATCACCTTTCCGGCACGAAGCTGCCATCCGCTTTAAAGCCCCGACAATGCCTGCCTTAGTGGCTTGCCGGTTAACCAACGTAGTGACCGACCTGAAGCCAGCCTCTTTCAGTATTCCCTGCACAATAGGCACATCTTTGTCGCCGTTTATCTTATTCCAAGCCTTGTCCTGCTGTTCGCCCAGCCCAATAACAATAGCTCTCTTTGTCTGTGCTGTAACGGACAAAGAGAGCAATAAAAAAAGGTATATGATTAATCTTGCTTTCATCCTATGAAAATAATAAGACAAAGTTAGCAATTTATTTTTGTTTAAAGCATAACAGGAGCATTATTTGATGTATCTTTGCAACGTCGGCTTCAGGTCCTCATGCTTGGAATAGTCAAACATCAGACAACGGTTGGCGTCCTTGAATGGTATGACTGCATGGTATTCGCCTGCAGCAAAACAATCAATCTGATAAGGATGATACGTCAGAACGATACCCTCCGGCAGCACAGCAAAGTGAGTCAAAGGAAAATCTCGTTCTGTGAAAGCCTCCTCGTTATAGCCTTTCCATCCTGCCCATTCATCACAAGAATAATTATGTACAAGTAATGACCGCATTACATCATCCATACCGCCAGTATCAATCATAGGACAATGGAAAGAGAATATGTTATTCGTAAAACTCTCCCACGAGCTTTCATGTTCGTAGCAGAAATCATATTCCTTCTTCAGACTCTCCAGGACAAGATGACGGAAGCGTTGCATCATGGCAGGTTTCACGGAATTGTTGACATCGAGCAATGCTCCTCTTCGCTTGTCGTATGTGATGTAATACTCACGAGGAAGGTCGTGAATTCCGCCATTGTAAAGGCTTGCCCAATAATAATATGTGGTGTAGTCATCACAATCAGCCACCTTTCTCACTTTTATGTCACAGGTCATTCTGACCATCAATGTGTCTTCATATTGATATTCAGCCCGACAGAGTTTCTCCCACAATACACCATATTCATCCAAGGAATGCTGCATTTCTTTCAGCGACGTACACTTTCCGACCGGGATTTCCCTATTGTATTCTAACTGATAGAAAGCATCGTCCGTGATGGCAGCCATCATCCATTCACGGATGGCTTTATCAGACTCTGCATTACCTTTCGGAACATCCAGATCCACGCTAAATCCTGCATACACCCTTTCGTACTTGTTTCTTGGTTCGATGTAGTAGTTCTTCGTAAAACGTCCTATAGAAGCATCCGCTTTACAGCTTGTCTTCTTTGCATTATACAGCTCAGCGAAAGAGACTTCCTTTGCCTGTGCACCGGCAATAAGTGTCAGCATTCCGTTTTTCTTCGACTTGCGACAATATACCTTATCCTGCAGTCCGACACATTTTCCATCAGAGAAGCAAAGCGTATCTGAACTTCCGAAAAGGCACAGGTCCTTCCATGTGCCAATATAATAAAGCCAGGAAGCGTCGCATGGTGGCGAGAACAATATCTTTTTAGCCTTAATGTCATAGACGTTATTGTCGTCAATGCCCACATAGTTGACAGTATTACGAATGGGAGCGATGCTATTGGCTTCGATTAGCGGATAATAAAAGCCATTACGCTCATACTTCAGGAGATAGCATGGAGCATCCTCTTCTGGATGTTCATTGTTCAGAATCACAAACAGACTGTCACTTATCCACTTTCGTATCTTGAACGTATCACCATCCAAAACGATGACGTCTCCAACAAGCTCACCTCTCACTCCAACTCCCAAGCGCAATCCATTACAGCCGGTAAGGGCAGCAAGTGTAAGGATTATAAACAGCAGTTTCTTCATAACGATTCCCCTAATTCGTGTCGGGCGCAACTTCCGAGTTTGTTATCTTATTCTGGGCATTCTTTCCGATATGCCATCCGTCGCACCATGCACATTTGTATACAGAGAAATGCACACCATGCTTCTTACCCATAGCCTCAGCAGCCCTTAATGCCACCTTCTTATTCGGATAAGGAATCTTGGGTTTTCCGCTACGACGAGAAATATGGCTGTATTTGCTGAATATCCCAAAAGCATTGTGCGTGACAAAAACATTTCGCCACGCACCCTTCCTTGTCAACTGATTCCAAATTGCAAGAATACAGTTCCTAAAACTTATTCTAAGTTCATCCATTATTTAAACTTTGTTGTCCTGCCTCTCCAAAGGTCGTCTGCAACATGGAGGATGACATCATGGAGCTCGAGGTCTGTCTTGAAGAACTCAGGGATTGCATCATAGCCTACAACGGCTCCAAGGATGTTGCCTGTCACGGCTCCTGTGGAGTCGCTGTCGCCCCTATGGTTGACAGAGGCTATTATCGCTTTCTCAAAGTTGTCGAAATACTTAACCGCACAATAGACAGCAATAGCAAGAGTCTCTTCCGCAACCCAACCTTCACCGATTGCTTCGATGTTGTCCACATCCGATGCTGACGAACCAACAAGACCGAGAGCCTTATCGGTCAAAGCTCTAAGTTGAGTGATGCCCGCACCTTCATTTGGATAAAGAGAGAGCAATATATCGTAGCCTTCGGACAAATAAGCCTTGAAGTCATCCACTGTGGGACAGTCCTTCTGCATGATTCTGTAGATAACGTGTGCTTCCAATGCTGATGACAGCCAACCGAGAGGATGCTGATGAGTTATCTCAGCAGCGTCAGCCGCCAACATATCAACATCCTTTATGTTGGAGATGCGTCCTTCAAGAGGCTCACCTTCGGGCGTGTCTCTCCACACAGCACCATAGAGTGCCACAGGTGCTGTACGCATGATACCGCCACAACCTTTACTATTGTTGTATGGGTCTTTACCCCTAAGGATATTCTGCAAGGCAGTCATACAGGTATTGCCTGGAGCACGACGATTGTTGAGTTCAGGCACATCGCCAATCCAGCAATCCTTATGACGGCTGGATTTCCTTCCGACTTGTGTGTAATACCATTCAAGATATGCCTCGCAAATGGCATACTTTGGGGCTTTGCCCTGCGCTTTTGCATTCAGCAAGCCACAAGCTGTGAACAGCGTCATCTGAGTATCGTCAGAAATCCATGCCTTGCCGCTCTTTTCTTCATCCGGTAGCCACCACTGGGTGGTATCCAGCCGTGTGATGCCATTCTCGCCATACCTTTTCTGTATGCCCTCGTACGAACAGATGAACTCCACAGGATAACCGAGTGCATCGCCAACGGCTCCTCCAACCATCGAACCGCGTATCTTATCTAATTGTTTGTTTCTATCCATATCTATAAAACTTGTTCTGTTCATAGTCATATATCTTTTAAGTTATACTTTTTATGTTATAGAGTGAGAAGAAGTTTGAGACAACATTTCAAGCCCTATTAAAGAAGTTGAGAGCTTGCATTGCTCGTTAATGACTTGTTTCCTTCGCTTGAACTCCTCAATGGGCATCGGCTCCTTGCCATCTCTCTCCGTGAGCTTGTCATAGAAGGCATTAAGCACTCGCAATATCTTTGATGTGTCGTGTCCGCTTTCCCTAAGGTAGCCACGCAGAGTCGGCGGCTCTATTCCTTTGTCCGCACCATAAAACACCCAATAGGTGCTAAAGGCAATGTCGGTACGATGAAGCCCCATAGCACAGGCGATATAGAAACCGCCTCGATCAATGCGCTCACAAAACTCAGGAAACAACGCCACCATACTCTCAACAACATCGGCACGGTTGTCCACAGGGTAATAGAAATACTCTATGCCGTACTCTTTGCAAAGATTCTGCATGCGCAGGTTAATGCCATCATTGCGAAGGTCAATGATGGTATGCACGCCTGCTTCCTTGATGACAGGCCAAGCATATACCTGACTGCGCGACGACATCGTCTTCCCTCTCACCCCACCGTATGCAGGGTGGATGTCAGGAATGTTGAGATTCAAAATTCTGTTGATGTCCATAAGGCAATCATTACCATATTGTTTACATATAGTTCAACGTCCTCAAGTCATATTTCCCTTTATAGAACTTGTCAAGAACCTCTTGGAAAACATCATTGGGAGAAACAGCGTCAAACAGGGTCATGCAAGAACGGACCTTCATTGCGTCAAGTCCGCCAAATATCTCAACAATATCCTTATCCGTATGTACCAGCAGAGCCTTTGTGATTGCTCTCAGCCGTTCGTTCAGAACTGGATGATTCAGATATGCCTCAGCCTCATCGTACCCGCTGATACCATAATACTTTGCATTATAGCTGTGTCCGAGGATGGCCAGTTGCGGGAATATATACCATATCCAATGCGAACGCTTTCGTCCGTCTTTCACTTCCTGCAATGCCAGTTGATAACAGTGTGACTGTGCGTCCAAGAAGCGTTGCAGATTGAAGACCTCATTGTCTTCAAGAGATTCTATATGATTGGGAGTAAATCCTTCTTTCATAACTCTTTCCTTGTTATTTATACGACATATTATAGCCGTTACAAAATGTTATACTTTTATGATATAGAGTGAGAATAAGTAACCATTCTATCATGAGAATTCCTGTATCTTGCCATATATCCTATCCAAAATCAAGGTAACAACAATGGGTTGAGCCAAGAGAATAATAGCAACTAAGATCATAACTTCAGTTTTACATAATTGTCAAGATACATATATTCAACACTTGCATTTACAAAAATAGAATGTAACACATCATTATTCCTTTCTATTGTATCTATTGTACAATCCGGGATGTAAAGATTCTCTATCTTAGCACCTTTGAATTGCCTTCCATACTCACTTCTCAAACTTTTCCTGTAAATCTTCAATGTTCCGATCCTGCTGTTTCCAAACACATATCCGCCCAACAGCTCAACATTTTCAGGAATGCAAACCTTTGGCAAGACACATCTGTTGAAAACGCCTGATAATATTCCTACATCTAATTTCTGCCCTATTCCAACAAGCGACCAAGGCAAGCTTAATTTTTCTTTCACCTCGATATTGTTAAAAAGGCCATCTGCTATGTATCTTACATCTTTCTCGTCGGCAGGTATGATAAGATGTTTAAGAACCAACATTCCATTCTCTTTTGATACGATATTGTCAGGTGAAGGCTCAAAACATATCAATGAGCCAAATTTACATACAAACTTGCCGCTTTGTGTCCAGATATACATTTCCGATGTTTTTTACCGTCAGTTATAAGTTTGTTTTTGAAAGCCAACTTTTCTTTTATGGTAGGCATATAATCCTGATCTTCTTGTTTAAAGATATATTTACCTCCGTAAGGTTTGTACTTTCTTCATCGTAAGATAAGGAAAACCATATGGATAGGCATTTATATACCTTGCCATCCATTGAAGTTGTTCCAAGCTGTCATTGTCGCCATACTCACTGACAATACATCCTGTACACAGGTCATCAGCTATAGCAATAATGACATCCGCCAATTCCAAGTTATCCTTATAATACTGAGGGATGGATACCAATCCACAAGCGGCTCCCATTATGTTTCCACAGATCGCACCTGTAGAATCGCTATCACCATCATGATTGACAGCAGCAACTACAGCGTCCTCAAAGTTTCCCCAATGGCGCAAAGAACAATATATTGCTATGGCAAGAGCTTCGTCACCGGTCCAACCTTCCCCGATAATTCTAATGTTGTTATAGTCAGCCCCGTCCCCTTTTGCCAATTCCATTGCAGTACTGATTGTTCTGCCGAGTTCTATGGCATAACTATCACCATTAAAATCCGTCAACAATACAGTACAGGCATTACGCACAATTTCCTCAAATGTTGTTTCTGTCAAGTTTTCACTGCAATCCACAATATCACGTATTATACATGCAAGTATTCCTGCAGGAAGATAGCCCAAAGGGTGCTTATGTGTAATGGCAGCACAGTCGCACGCAATGTCTATTGTCTCCTTTCCACGAGCCACCCCACTTAACAAGCCAATAGGAGCAGCTCGCATTACACCTCCACAACCTTTACTGTTGTTACTTACCGCTTTTTGCTCTCTTAATGCCGTAAGAGCAGACAAACACGTGTTTCCTGGTGCACGACGAGAGTTGAGTGCTGAGATATTACGAATCCAGCACATATGCCACTCGTCCTCCAATGGAAGCTCCATTTGGGTCTGCAACCATTCATCATAAGCTATGGCTACATAGTTGAACAAATCAGACCCAATGCCACGCATACAGAATCTGGTAATACCATACAACAATCCATTTGCTGTAAACAAAGTCATTTGGGTATCATCAGAAATCTCTGCCACTCCGTTATTGTTCAATACAAATCGAGTAATTCCATTCTCTCCAAACATGGATTTAATGTTGGAATATGATGCGAACTCAACTGGATAGCCAAGAGCATCACCTATAGCCCCACCGATAAGTGAGCCACGTATCTTATCTTTTCTTGATAAATTCATCTCCAAAGGTTTATATGTCCGATTAATCGTAATACATTGTCTTCTTCCTCTCCGTCGTCAAACATCGGATAAGCCTCGATTCTCCCCAATGCAAGATTTAGAAGATACACCTCGTATTCATAGCCTTCAGAACTGCTCCAATAAGTAGATTCTGAATTAAGCCCGTATCTTCCCAGATTGTTGATAGCCGTTTTGCTGTCAAAATCTCCCCACTCTTGTATACGGTCGCACATATCTGGTGCGCTTTCTTCAAAGACATCCGTCTTTCCCAAATTGCGGATGATGGCATTCCATTCTGCCAAAGTCGGTACACTACATCGTATATGCTTGTTGTTATATTGCCGATTAAAATCCTCTGCAATTTCTAAAATCTCTTGCAAGCTATGATAGCGTTTATGACTACATTCCACATCAGAGAAAGGCAAGAAAAGAAGTTCCTTCTCAGTGCCGCCGAAGACAACACCCAAGACTTGCTCCGACATGGTGTCAGTGACATCCCCATCCTTAGTTATGTATTTTCCTATGTAGTCCATATTTTTTTCTATTATCATTTCACTAAATCTTCAAAAAACTCAGATAATAATTGGTATCTTTCGTTTGTGGGGTGATAACTAACGTAGGGTCTTATCGTTGATGAATCTTATAACACCTCAATATAGCTGGTATATTCCGTGAACCACTTGTCAAGCAGTTCATCCGTCTTCCGCTCAATCTCAGGTGTGATATTTTTGCAAACCTTCTGATAAGCCACAGAAAGCGAGAACACCTCGTCCATCCATCCGATAATGGGGAGTCGTTTTGCAGAAATCAGGTCTACAGGGAATACCAGATAAGAGATGGTTGACAGTATCATCAACTTATCCTTCTTAGGCGTGTCCCTGCTCACCATAACAAAGTAGAGCAACAATACCGGTCGGGCACTAACGCGTCCGATCTTCAATGCATACTCATGCAGTCTGTCTTTCAACACCGCCATATCTATAAAGCTTGTTCTGTTCATAGTCATATATCTTTTACGTTATACTTTTATGGTATAGAGTTGGAAGGAGTAACCATTCTATCACAAGAAAAGAAAACTTGCAAATCATGACAGCCATATTGGCATGCTCCCTATTCTGTCCCAATCAAAAGGCACATTATATGGTGATAAAAATTCTCTCATACGAATATACCCTAATCCGTGTCGGGCACAACTTTAAGTTTGGTATTTTGACTTTTATGATATATAGAACGGGAAGAAGTAACCTTTCTATCACGAAAAAAACTTGCAAACAAAGACTGTATTAGAGTTTGCAAGTTTTCTGCTTTATTAAAAGCTTTAAGCGTTATGACGTGAACAAAGCAGTTCTATAGAATATCAAAGCGAACTCTCATTGTGCTCTCTTATAGAAAAAGCTCCAAATCTTCACTGCTATACATAATTCAATGTTTTAAATTCAGCAGTGAAGATACTTCTTTCTAAATTAAGCCCTAATTTGAGTGCTTACAAATTTGAGTGCTTACCTGTATCAATGTTTCAATTCAGCAGCGAAGGTATCTCATTCTCATTTAAGCCATGATTTGAGTGCTTACTGAATGCTTACTGCTTACTCACTTGGAACATTGACTTGCAGAATCTCTATAATCTTTTGCCTTAGATTCATATTGTTCAGCACTCTTATTCAAATCATTTGCATGTGAGACATTTCCTTTTACTATTTCTTGTTTAGCCTCATTTCTTAAACTATCAGCTTTTTCTTGATTTATCCTTGCTTGTTTTAGATTCCACTCTTGATCGTTCACAAACAAATTTATACCATCATAATTATAAATACCTTCAACTACCTTTGTTTCACTCCTATACTTTAGAATTTCTTGGAGACGTTCTGCAACATGTTTATTGAAAGTATCAAGACATAATGTAAAAGTACATGCGATACCATTTTTTTTATTTTCTCAACAAAAAATTTTGCAAAATCAACAAATTCACCTCTAAGGACCCCTGTTGGGTGAATATCAGTGCCTTCTCCATGACACAAAGACTCCTTAAATTGAGTTGTATCAATACCTTCAATACCAGCTAAAACAGCTGCAAAAAAATCACAAGCTAGCTCTTCAATCCAAGGATCACATTTAGGAAAAAGCTGAAGGATTCTGTGCGCACATTCATGGGCATATACAAGAGTTAGTGAATCCTCTCCTTTTATACCCATATCCATGAGTTGCCTTCTATTAAACAAAAAAACATCATCATTTAAAGTTTTTACATCAAAATTACTTTCTCCAACAAAAGACGATTTAATTGTAGGTACCACTGGAATTCCAAAAAATCCGCAAGCGCGTTCTATAGCTCTATGAACCATCTCGTGTGGTAATGTAACGTCACGAATAAGTTGTCCAGAAATGTCTCTTTCATGAAGTCCTAATTCTGTTGGAGCATTATGGATTTCTTGAATATTTTCCGCTTCCAATGGAATAGAAGAATTTTCTTTCAATTGATTTTGAATGTCCTCATAAATGTTATTCATAGTTTACTTTCTTTTAAAACTTTTATAAATCCCATTTCTATAATTCTGCCTTCATAATACCAATATGGCATTACGACTTCAATAGCCATGCCAGTAAAAACATCTTCTGTATACGTGTATAATTCTTCGTAATTCTCAGGTGCCTTAACTTGTATGTCACCACAGACTAATCCACACTCATTCAACAAGACTAAAAAAACATTTGATTTCTCCCTGTAAGTAGACTCATTCCAAACTTCATAGCCTTTGCTGAAACTTTGCCACCAATTTAGGATAACAGCATTTTCTGAATACTTAAATATCTTGCCTAAAATACAGAAAACTCTTTCTGGATTTTTGCTCTTACCTTTACTTATTAGCCAGATGGAACCAAAATTATCTGCTAACTTAGGAATAAAATTTTTGAACTCTTTAATGAGCTGAACTTGTTTTTGTACTTTCTCTTTTTTTTTGTTTAAGTATACCTTAATAGTTATAACTACTCCAATAAGGAATATCGCAACAAAAAATATTGTCAATGCTTCATTAAACGTACCCACACGGTTCATATTGAATTTTGTTTTAAATATTTATCTTAATCCAAGAAGCTGCATCGTCTTGATCACTCATTACTAAAGAATGCCCTATTTCAAGTAAAGGGATTATAGCCTCCTGTTCTTTCCTTAATGCCATGGCTTTACTCATTACGGAACAATCTTCTACAGATGACAGCCTATGACATATTTTATAATTCGTATTCCTTATCACATCAGGAATAAGCCTTGTAGGAACTTGGTCAATAATCATAATACCTTCACCTATACTTCGAGTTTCTGATAACATTTTCGAAAATAGCTCAGAAGTTGATTGCTGAGGATTTCCAGAATATTCACTTGTAACAGTGGCAGATTGCATAACATTGTGCGCTTCTTCTATTACAGTCAAATGCATAAGCTTATTTCTAACAGCATCAGTACGATATTCAGAACTATTAAGGTACTGAGATTTTCTGTACTCTTGCAATGCAAGTAATAACATAGACATAATCAAAGCCAAGTCCTTATCATTTCCAATTCTACTTAAATTCACAATACATGTATGCTCAAAAAGAGCAGAGAAATTAGTAGATATTTCTTGATTGAGAATACATCCTCGTTTACCTCTTGTAAGATATTTAAAACGAGTTTCTAAAGCAGCTGTGAGGTTCTCACAAACTCGCATTTCATATTGTCTTTGTTTCAATACCTTTTTAGCGACTTCTATAACACCCTCTAATCTCGGATATTTCGTCTTCTGCAGAATTTCGTCACATTCAAAATATTTAATATTCTCGCTGAGATAAGTATATATGGCTTCATCAATAATAACTGGAAGTACATCACCAGTAGGCAAACAATTGTTTAATAAGGCTGTTATTTGCTCACAGCGCGTTAGCATATCTATTTTTGAATTTCCCCATGCGGCAGGTTGAAATGGGTTAAGTGATAATGGCGGTAATGTACATCCTTCAAATCGTTTAACACCAGGCATAAATATGCGAATCTGTTTTTCTAAAGGCAGAGTTTGATTCTTTTTGATAGCCCATCGCATCCATTCGTCTTTAGCAGGTTCAATAATTAGAACAGGAATATTCTTAGACAAAACCTTATCTATTATTGTTTTAGATGTCGTAGTTTTACCAGACCCAGTAGAGCCAGTTATCAAAGAATGTCTTACTAATGAATCTATATCTATGGTATACGCATTATTTAAGACTACTCCTGTGTCGACAATTTTACCAATTTCAAGTCCATCAGAGTGTTGCTTTCCTGGATTGTTAGCAAAACGAGCAACATTCTTCACAAATCGCAAACCTGGCACGTCCTTACGAGGCAAAGATGTAAATAGAGACAATTCCAAAGTGTTAACAGGCGTACTTACTGACTGGTACAACTCTCCTAAAGGATGCCAATTCGTTGTGTTAATACCACTTTCTATTTTTTCGCTTCTAAGAGGTACTAAATTAAATCTTCGAATAGTTTCAATTGCATTAAGACAATGAAATTTATGTATTCGAATGGGTTCTACATAACTTTCCTCTCCAGAATAAATAGAACGCAAAATGCCTGTTATAACATCAATATCGGAGTCAACTTGTCCTAATACATATACACCGGTATTCCAAAATCCCATACTACGTCCTAAACGGAGACGTTCACAATGTTTGTCCGTAAGATGCTCCGAATATTTGGCAAATTTATTTAAAAATTCTTCCGCTACAGATTCACTATAACTACCACTATAGCTACTTGTATATGACCTGCTTACATTACAATTAAAAGAAATTCCTCCTAAAACAAGATTCATTAAGATTTCCGGCGGATTCATTTCAACAAGCGACTTGACTAAACTTCCAATACCATTTCCACCACCAATAGACATACCTGCACTAAAAGTCGTTTGAGTACCCTCTTGATATCCTAATTGTTGAGATTTTGTCCTTGTCCTGTGTACATCCGTATGAATTCTAGAGCCCAAGTCTTGAAACTTTGCGATAGTTTCTGACATCACATCATCATTTATTGGTTCTGCAATAACAAGTAAAGAATAATCAATTGATTCCCTGCCATCTATTCCATGAATACCGAAAGCCATTTTGTCTAAGGTCTGTAGAATTCCATATTTTGTATCTTTCCTAAAAGTAGGAATTCCTGTAATCGCACCAGCAGAGTTTCTATCATGAAGCCTTGATATTATACCCACTTGTTGTTGTTGGTCTATTACTTCCAAATCTACCCCTGGCATTGAAGTTAAAAAAGCATTATAACATTCTTCCGAAGCATTTTCTATTCCTTTATGTTGAATTCCTATATACAAATTAGTCTTGCCCTCATTGCGTTCTAATAAAAAAATAACCTTATTACCCCATGAATGTAGTGAGGATAGGACAGATTGCCATCTAGAAAGCAAATCATAGTCTTCTATTTGCAGCGGAGAAACAGGAAGTCTATTTATCTTTAACCAGGATATCTTTGCTTTACTTAAAGGCACAGATACGAAATCATCCCTATTAGAAATATCTTCCAGATAAGAACGTTCCATCATATAATCCATGAAAGAATTCTCCATGTTCTCAGGCAACTCGAAAGTGAAAACTGGAGGCATACCAGCCTTTAGCTTGTCTATATTGCTTTTAATAGCATCTTTATCAAACCTGCCAAAAATTCGCGATAATATTTTATTCATCGTATATCAATTATAATCCATCAATATGTGCACGATATATAGCCAGCTCATCATCAAAATCATCCCATTTACCCATGACATCATGTCCTGACCATGAAGGCTCAATACAATTGACAGAAATGTTTATATTTTTCTTTTCATCAATATTGATATTGAAATTGTATTGGATTTTGTATTCATCAAAATCATAAGATCCTACATGATAAGATTCTTTTACGGATTTAAAAGGTAAAGTATCATTACCTATATAAATATCTATATAAAATTCAATGACTTCATTTTTTAAAGAATGATCACATGTAATAACTGAATCATCTGAAAAATTCAAGGAAAAAGGCAAAACAACGTTTCTATCCAAAAGTATAAAACACTCATTGCTATTTTTTACATTATGGTTTGTTACAGTAAAATATGCTTTATATTTGATTACTTCGTCGAAACTATTATTACATATTATTTTCTTGTCATAAGCACACAGCCCTCGCGCAACGGTCTCGTTTGGATTTGGACATTTTAAAATACGTGTTGGTTCATTTTTAATAGCAGTAAGAGGTAATCTGCTGAGTAAAAGTTCACTGATACAATACCACTGTGAATGTCCCCCCGTTAAAATAAGAAAATCCACATTGCTCGGTTTTACGTCATATAGAGTGCAATAATCTGACACGGAATTATCTACTAACTCTACAAGCTCAGACCAATAGTCAGACGAAATTTCCTGGTATCTTTTTCTGTCAATAGAACAAATGTCAGACAAGTCGCTCCTGTCTTGGTATTCTGGAATAACGCTCATGATACTCATAATACGGGATGGCGTTTCTGATATTTTATTTGCTTCTAAATCTTTGGAAACATACTGTTCTTTCCATAACTTCGCATTATGGATACTAAATATTTTGCGGAGATTTTCGGGCAACTTCTCTAAAACATAGTCTTTCAATATAATATCCATTTCAGAACCACCACAGTTTATTTTAGATTTTTGCTTTGGATATGTTTTCGGATCATTGATTCTGCATCTTCCATTGCCATCAATACTTGCCTTACATAACACTACATCCGTTGTTCCACCTCCCATATCACATATTAAGCAAATGTATTCAGTATTATATTTCAACATTTTTTTGTTCTTCAAATCTTCTTGATATGAAAGAAGTGAATAAGTTGAAATTGCCAATGGTTCTGCGACAGTCTCTACTTTTCCAGCAAATCCTGCATATTTTACAGCCTCTATCATGAACTGTATTAATTCATTTGACCATTTTGAAGGATGGCTTATACGGATAATAACATCTCTATGCTGAGGAAAATCTATTTTTTGTTGTTCATAGAGTTTGTATATATGATTCTTCAAGAAATCTTTTACATATTCTTTATATTTGTCATTATCATTCGCCAACAACCCAATTTTGAAATTCTCAACGGCAGAACCATGAGATAATCCTCTTTCTTGCTCTATTTCAGCTCTTTTTCCATAATAGCGTGTACCATCATCTTTTACATATATCAGTGAAGGTATTAACGAAGAATTTTCATCCTTAATAAACATTGGATTACCAGTTCCTTGTAAATCTCCACAAACAACAGTCGTTGTCGTACCAAAATCTATTGCTAATATTAATATGCTCATAAATGTTACATGTTAAAAATCAGGTCCATCCCACCCCCAAATAGAGTCAGCTTTCCATGATTCATAATCAAAAGTATTATCAGAAGATGATGATTTACAAGAAGACTCCTTGTTTTTTTTATTGTCTTTTTTCAAAACGTTCTTGTTATCAATATTTTTTGATTTTAACATACATAAATCAAAACAGCATAGACCTCTTGCAACAGTTTCATTAGGATTTGGACATTTTATCAACCGAACAGGTTCTTTTATAACTTTTTCAAATCCATTTGGCAAACTTGCTATTACTTCGTTTATGCAATACCATTGAGAGTGCCCACCTGTTAAAAACACAAAATCCACATTATCAAATCCCTTGTGCTTTAGATTATAATCATTAACGCTCTTTTCTATCAATTCTATAAGAGTAGCCCAATGCTCCTTTGTTATATTCTCGAATATCAAACGGTTTATAGCACCTATTTCATCTACATTTGGAATGTCAGTTATTTGACTCAAAATATCTGCTATTCGCGAAGGTGTTCTCGCCTCACATCCTAATTCTAAATCCTTTGACACATATTGTTCTTTCCACAATCTAGCATGGCGAACATTGAAAATCTTATGTGAGATATTGCATCGATTTTGAATATAGTTACTTAATATTAAATCGACCTCAGAACCACCTATCATAAATGTGCTTCCTTCTTCTGGATACGTAGCAGACTCAGTTATTGAAATCTTACCATCGTTGTCAATAGTTAATCTACATAACACAATATCTGTTGTTCCGCCACCCATATCGCAAATGAGGACATTATACTTAATTCCACATTCCAACATTTGAAGTTTTTTTAATTCTTCTTGGTAAGTTCTTAAAGAATAAGAAGAAATAGCTAATGGTTCTGGAATAGTCTCCACATCACAATTAAAACCTGCTAACTTGACTGTTTCAACCATAAAATCACATAATTCTTGGGACCATTTAGATGGATGACTTATTCGAACTTTCATTTTGTCATGAAGTGGGAAGTCTGTTTTTTGTTGCCAATACAATTTATAAATATGGTTAGCAAAAAAATCTTTTATATACATTTTTGATCGATCGCGAACATCTTTATCATCACTTATCAATCCCAGTTTGAAATTTTCTACAAGTATACCCTTACCTCTTTGTGCTTCATCATATTTTATCTCAGCAAACTTGCCATACAATTTTCGACCATCCTCCATCGTATAGATAACAGAGGGAATTAGAGGTGAATTATTGTCTTTAATAAACACAGGATTTCCCACCCCAGAAATATCGCCACACACAATAGTTGTGGTGGTTCCAAAATCTATTGCTAAAATTAAAGTCTTCATGTTCCTTGTTATAATAATTTAAAGATTTTTTATCTTGAGTCTATTTTTAAAAGTTAAGCATATTTAGAGTGGGTTAATACTATCTAGTATAGATGTGATAAATCATATCTTTTCTATCACATATCATTTATTATTCTTCCGGAGGCCACTTTTGCAGAAAGTCATTCGGGATATAAGCGGTCGCCACAATACTGTCGTTTAGGATGGTGACAAATACGCGCTGTTGTCCGGCGGCTCTACCTACCCTTCCAACAACCCCCGTAAACGGACCTTCTATGATTCTCACCAAGTCGCCGCTCTTGAAGTGGCAGCGTTCTGGCGGTAGTACCATGATGTGCTCACTGTTTACGCTTGTCAGGCGGATGAAGTTTATCATTTCGTTGTCGGGGATGGTTACGGGAGGATTCTTGCCGGTTGACCTTTCCACGGGCTTTGTCTTGTCCGTGTAGTATTTTAGCCATCTGGCGGTGGAGGCTGACACTTTCACGAAATCGTGAGTTTTCTGGCGGGTCATCCTTGCAAAAATAATATTGGGAAGCAAAGGCTCGTGAATGAGCTTTCGCTTCCCATCTATCTCTTTGATGACATAATGCATCGGCAAATAAGTCTCGACATTCTTGGCTCGGAGAGCATCAAGAGCCTGATTTGTTCTTCCGTAAGTGGCACGCAACACGAACCATTGCTCCTTTTCCTCCTGAGCATAATCCGAGGACACCCCAGTTTGGGAGTTCTCTGCTGCGTCGCTTCGAACTTCGGGGGAGGTGCAGGAGGTTAGTCGTGCACTGGAGGGAGTTTTGCCGCCTCGTCGGGAGTCTGCATTAGGCAATGCTGACGTGTTGTTCCTTGATTCTTTGTTCATAATACAAAGACCAGTTTCTTTACAAACACTTTAAATTATATGCTGTCAGAATGTTAGCTCCCCTATTTGTGGATTTGATCTTTAGATTGTTATTGGTGGTTTTTAGGTTCGCTAAGTTATGTTTTTCACTCGTCAAGCGGTCTATTAGGTTTGTCTACAAGAAAATCTAAGGCAAATGTACGAATAATATTTTATAAACACAAAAATTTTCAATAAAAATCGGATAAACTTTTTTCATACAAATATAATCAATCTGATTCCTTTGCCGTTTTGTAAAAAAATACCTACATTTGCACCGCAGCTGTTACAAACGGCTTTTACTATAAAAATTCTAATAATTAAAAATTCTGTGTTATTTATGAATCATTCAAGACTTTATTCTTTTGCGCTTACGGTGGCTCTTATGGCTTCAGCCACAACTGTAAGGGCTTATTCGTTTCTGGTTAAGCAACCCAGTGTGAAGCGTTTCGTGAAGATCACTTCTGACAATGTAAATCTCCGCCGACTGCCTAATACCAACAGCGGCAAGCTGATGAGCTGGAATTCGGATGGCGGATCGTTCGAGACCTATACCAAGATTTTCTTCTCCGACACGGAGGGTTCTAAGTATCGCGCAAATGACATGACGGGGGCCTACGTGGGCACGTATCATCCTTACAACGGCAATATATATATGGTGAACAGCAAGCAGCAGGAAGCTCAGAACGGTTGGTACCAGATATTTGTGACGGCTGAGAGTTATGCTGAGAGCGCAGAGGAGCCCAACTCCAAAATGGCGTGGGTGAAGGGAGACTTCTGCAAGGTTGTCGACCTGAACGAGGACAACAACAGCGTCACGGGAATGATGATTCCGGCAGCTGTGTATTATGATATGGAGACGGGGGACAACGTTACAGCCAAGGGCGTCAGCCTTTCTGAGACCCAGGCAAGAAAGCAGGGAGAATACGCCAATGTACGTTTCTGCACATACATGTTGCCCGACGGTGAGAACATGCAGGTGAGCCTGTTCCAGAAAGTCAATGCTTTCGTGTATGTTTCGCGCTGCAACATCGAGCTGAATTACGGCGTGCGCCAGAATGCGGCATGTGCGCTGAAAGTGGTGCAGGAGGAAAGCGACATGGAGGATGCCGGTGACATGATGGTGCTTAGGGCTTCGCTGAAGGCTCCGAAGGGAAAGGCTGCCGTTGACGCTCTGAACAATTATCTCCTGTCTTGCGGCGATGCCGAGTTCGGAAAGCTCGTGGATGTACTATGTCCCGACCACAAACTTCCAACTAATGACGTATATTTCTGCGGCACAGACGGCAAGGTGTATACATTCAGCTACGATTCGTCTACGGTGAAGGATTATGGTGGATTAGACTATAACGTCAACGTATCAAAGTAAAAATATTCTTTTTACGGGAATATGAAAAAAGAGAAATTCCTCGACAATCATCTGTATTGCCGAGGGGTTTCTCTTTTTTTCGTTTTATATCCCTACCATTACAGTATGGCGATGGTCAGTCCTGCCATTACTATGCTTACCATCGACATCAGCTTGATGAGGATGTTGAGGGAGGGACCGGAGGTGTCCTTGAAGGGGTCGCCTACGGTGTCGCCTACGATGGTGGCTTTGTGGTTGTCGCTGCCCTTGCCTTCGAAGTGGCCTTCTTCTATCATCTTCTTGGCGTTGTCCCATGCTCCACCGGAGTTGGACATGAAGACGGCGAGGGTGAAGCCGGCGGCCAAGCCGCCAGTGAGCAGACCGAGGACACCGGCTACGCCGAGCACCAAGCCCACTACGATGGGGATGACGATGGCGAGGAGCGACGGGATGATCATCTCGCGCTGGGCGCTGCGGGTGCTTATCTCTACACAACGACCATAGTCGGGCGTTGCCTTGCCTTCAAGGATGCCCTTTATCTCGCGGAACTGACGGCGCACTTCCTGCACCATCGATTCGGCTGCTCGTCCTACGGCGCCCATTGTCAATCCGCAGAAGAGGAAGGCTGCCATCGCTCCGAGGAAGGCACCGACGAGCACCTTGGGATTGATGAGGTTCACCTGGAAGAAGTTGATGAAGTCAATGGTGGTGGCATTGGTCGGGTCGAAGAGGTTGCCGGCAGCGTCAACGTATTGCTTGCCGTTCTCCATAGCCCGAATCATGGCTATCTTTATCTCCTCGATGTAGGAAGCGAGGAGGGCGAGAGCCGTGAGGGCTGCCGAACCGATGGCAAAGCCCTTACCCGTGGCTGCTGTGGTGTTGCCGAGAGCGTCGAGGGCGTCTGTGCGCTCACGCACTTCCTCGCCCAGTCCGCTCATCTCCGCATTGCCTCCTGCGTTGTCGGCGATGGGTCCGTAAGCGTCGGTGGCAAGCGTGATGCCGAGTGTGGAGAGCATGCCGACGGCGGCGATGCCGATGCCGTAAAGTCCGGTGCTGATCGACTTTGCCGAGAGCGACATGTCGAATCCGTTGGCGCAGAGATAACTGAGCATGATGGCTACGGAGATGGTCACCACCGGAATCATCGTGGAAATCATACCCGTACCGATGCCCTTGATGATGACCGTGGCAGGTCCGGTCTGCGAAGCCTCGGCAATTTTCTGCGTAGGCTTATAGCTGTGTGAGGTGTAGTATTCGGTGGCTTGACCGATTACTACGCCCGCAACGAGTCCGCTGATTACGGAGAACGAGAGTCCTAACCAATTTTCGATGCCGAGCAGATATAATATAATAAATGTGGCTACGGCGATAAGACCTGCGCTGACGTTGGTGCCGAGACCGAGCGAGCTGAGGAGTTCCTTCATCGTGGCTCCTTCCTTGGTGCGAACGAGGAAGATGCCGATGAGCGAAAGGAAGATGCCGATGGCGGCTATCACCATCGGAGCGATGACGGCTCGGAGCTGCATGTCGCCGTTCATGGCGAAGGCTGTGGCGCCAAGTGCAGCCGTTGAGAGGATTGATCCGCAATAGCTCTCATAGAGGTCGGCTCCCATACCAGCCACGTCGCCCACGTTGTCGCCCACGTTGTCGGCGATGGTGGCAGGATTTCGCGGGTCGTCCTCGGGGATGTTGGCCTCCACCTTGCCCACAAGGTCGGCTCCCACGTCGGCAGCCTTCGTGTAGATGCCTCCGCCGACGCGGGCGAAGAGTGCCTGCGTGGAGGCTCCCATGCCGAAGGTCAGCATGGTGGTGGTGATGGTGACGAGGGCTGTGCTCTCGCCTTCATAGACGGCGTTAAGAACAACAAACCAGATGGCGATGTCGAGCAGTCCGAGACCCACCACGACGAGTCCCATTACGGCTCCGCTTCGGAAAGCAATCTTCAGACCTTTGTCCAGACTTGTGCGTGCGCCGTTGGCGGTGCGTGCCGAGGCGTATGTGGCGGTCTTCATGCCGAAGAAGCCAGCCAGTCCCGAGAAAAGACCTCCTGTAAGGAATGCGAAAGGCACCCACGGATTCTGCGCTTTCAGTACGTAAGCCATGAAAGCGAAGATAAGGGCGAGCACCACGAAAACGATGGTCACCACCTTGTATTGCTGCTTCAGATAAGCCATAGCGCCTTTCCTGACATGCTCCGCAATCTCTTTCATTCTGTCCGTACCTTCGTCTTCCTTCATCATCGCGCGGAAGAAGAACCATGCCATTCCCAATGCCACAACGCTGGCTATCGGGATCAGCCAAAATACTAATGGGATGTTGTTCATAACGATAGATTTTATAGGGTTTATAATTTATTCCGTCGTCGCCTTCGTCACAAAGTAACGATTCGTAACTAATCGATGTCTTACGTAACGAAAATGCAAATATATGAAATAAATCAATAACAAACATAAAAGAAGAGGATTTTTACTTAAATAAAATTTCTTAAAAGGGAAAACATGTCTTAGCGGACGGCGGACGCCATGCAAATATCGTACAAATGGTAAAAACTTGTTACAAAATAAAAATTGATTCTAGAGTTCCAGTTTGCTGTTTTTACGGTGTTTTGTTGTGCAAACAGCACCCATGCTTAACGATAGAGCCACTTTTACACTCCAATAGTGCCACTATTAGACAGTAAAAGTGGC
>ERZ506950.372-NODE-372-length-33184-cov-7.804703_pt1 | contig 33184 bp, 30 predicted proteins | sample MGYA00512897_ERZ506950 | MGnify/ENA metagenome assembly ERZ506950
CCAGCTTGATGAGGGCCTGGAAGCCGTTGCAGATGCCCAGCATCAGGCCGTCCCGCTGCTTCAGCAGGCGGTGCACCGCCTCGGTGACGGCGGGGGCCCGGAAGAAGGCGGTGATGAACTTGGCGCTGCCGTCCGGCTCGTCGCCGCCGGAGAAGCCGCCGGGCAGCATGACGATCTGGCTGGCGTCAATGGCCTTCACCAGCGCCTCGCAGCTCTCGGCCACGGCGGCGGGGGTGAGGTTGTTGATGACCAGCACCTGGGGTTCGGCCCCGGCCCGGCGGAAGGCGCGGGCGGTGTCGTACTCGCAGTTGGTGCCGGGGAACACGGGGATGATGACCTTGGGCTTGGCAACGCCGATGGCCGGGGCCTTGCGGGCGGGGGCGGTGAAGGTGACAGCCTCCACCTCTTCGCCCTTGCCCCGGTAGGGGAACACCGGCTCCAGCTTGCCCTGCCAGGCCTCCTCCAGCGCGTCAAGGCCGATGACCTCGCCGCCCAGGGTGAAGGTGTAGGCTTCGGTGACGGCGCCCAGCTCAACAGAGCCGCCCACCGGCTCGTCCCCGGTCAGCTCCAGGATGAAGCTGCCGTAGGCGGGCTTGAACAGCTCGGCGGGGTCCACGCCGTCGGCCAGCTTGAAGCCCAGCCGGTTGCCCAGGCACATCTTGAACAGGCCCTCGGCGGCGCAGCCGTAGCCGGGGGTCCAGGCGGAGCGCACCTTGCCGGCGGCGATGAGGCTCTCCACCTGCTCGAACACCGCCTTCAGGCTGTGGTGCTCGGGGCGCAGGTCGTCGTATTTCGGGCGCAGCCACACCACGCGGCTGCCCGCGGCCTTGAACTCGGGGCTGATGACATTGCCGGTGGTGCCGATGGCGGTGGCGAAGCTCACCAGCGTGGGAGGCACGTCCAGCTTTTCGAAGCTGCCGGACATGCTGTCCTTGCCGCCGATGGCGGCGATGCCCAGGTCCACCTGAGCCTTCAAGGCGCCCAGCAGGGCGGTGAAGGGCTTGCCCCAGCGCTCGGGGTCGGTGCCCAGGCGCTCGAAGTACTCCTGGAAGGTCAGATAGGCTTTCTTGTGGTCAAAGCCGCTGGCCACCAGCTTGGCAACGCTCTCGATGACCGCCAGATACGCGCCGCTGTACTGCTTTTTCTCCATCAGGAAGGGGTTGTAGCCCCAGGCCATGCCGCTGCAGGTGGTGGTCTCGCCGTTCACCGGCAGTTTCGCCGCCATGGCCTGGGCCGGGGTGAGCTGGCGGCGGCCGCCGAAGGGCATCAGCACGGTGGCCGCGCCGATGGTGGAGTCAAACCGCTCCGAAAGGCCCTTCTGGCTGCAGACGTTCAGGTCGGTGACGAGGTTTTCCATCTTTTCGGCCCAGGTGTCGCCCTGCCAGTCCCGCTCGTAGGGCAGGCAGTCGTAGACCAGGACGTTGGCGTGCTTTTCGGCGCCGTTGGAGTTCAGGAACTTGCGGCTGACGTCCACGATGGTCTTGCCGCGCCAGGTCATGGTGAGGCGGGGCTCCTCGGTGACGGTGGCCACCACGGTGGCGTCCAGGTTCTCCTCGTGGGCCAGGGCCACGAAGGCCTCCACGTCCTCGGGGGCCAGCACCATGGCCATGCGCTCCTGGCTCTCGCTGATGGCCAGCTCGGTGCCGTCCAGGCCGTCGTACTTCTTGGGCACGGCGTCCAGGTCGATGGCAAGGCCGTCGGCCAGCTCGCCGATGGCAACGCTCACGCCGCCCGCGCCGAAATCGTTGCAGCGCTTGATGAGGCGGGTGGCCTCGGGCCGGCGCAGCAGGCGCTGCAGCTTGCGCTCGATGGGGGCGTTGCCCTTCTGCACCTCGGCACCGCAGGTCTCCAGGCTCTTGACGCCGTGGGCCTTGGAGGAGCCGGTGGCGCCGCCGCAGCCGTCGCGGCCGGTGGCGCCGCCCAGCAGCACCACGATGTCGCCGGGGGCGGGCTCTTCACGCCGGACGTTGGCGGCAGGGGCCGCGCCCACCACCGCGCCGATCTCCATACGCTTGGCCACATAGCCGGGGTGATACAGCTCGGTCACCTGGCCGGTGGCAAGGCCGATCTGGTTGCCGTAGCTGGAATAGCCCGCCGCGGCGGTGGTGACCAGCTTGCGCTGGGGCAGCTTGCCGGGCAGGGTGTCCGCCACGGGCACCAGCGGGTCGCCCGCGCCGGTGACGCGCATGGCCTGATAGACGTAGCTGCGGCCGGACAGGGGGTCGCGGATGGCGCCGCCGATGCAGGTGGCCGCGCCGCCGAAGGGCTCGATCTCGGTGGGGTGGTTGTGGGTCTCGTTCTTGAAGAGATACAGCCAGTCCTGCTCTTCGCCGTCCACGTCGCACTTGATCTTGACGGTGCAGGCGTTGATCTCATCGCTTTCGTCCAGGTCCTTCAGCTTGCCGATGGCCTTGAGGTACTTGCCGCCGATGGTGGCAAGGTCCATCAGGCACATGTCCTTCTTGCGGCCGGCATACACCGCCTTGCGCATGGCAAGGTAGGAATCGAAGGCCTTCTTCACCTGCACGTCCTCGATGCGCACCTCCTCCAGGATGGTGCCGAAGGTGGTGTGGCGGCAGTGGTCGCTCCAGTAGGTGTCGATCATCTTGATCTCGGTGATGGTGGGCTCCCGGTGCTCATAGCGGAAGTACTGCTGGCAGAAGGCGATGTCCGCCTCGTCCATGGCAAGGCCGCGCTGGGCGATGAAGTCCTTGAGGCCCTGCTCGTCCAGCTCCAGAAAGCCCTTCAGCACCTCCACGTCGGCGGGCACGGGGTAGTCCACCTGCAGGGTGTCCACCGTTTCCAGGGACGCTTCCCGGGCCTCCACCGGGTTGATGACATACTTTTTGATGCGCTCCATGTCTTCGGCGGGGATATGGCCGGTGAGCAGATAGACCCGGGCGGTGCGCACCTGGGGCCGCTCGCCCTGGCTGATGAGCTGGATGCACTCGCTGGCGGAGGAGGCGCGCTGGTCGAACTGGCCGGGCAGATACTCCACCGCGAAGGTGGCGTCCGCCGCGGGCAGCGAATCATAGACCGCGTCCACCGGGGGTTCGCTGAACACGGTGGGCACGCAGGAGTCGAACAGCTCCCGGCTGATGCCCTCCACGTCGTAGCGGTTCAAAAGCCGCAGGCCGGTGACGCTCTCGATGCCCAGCAGGCTGCGCACCTCGTTCAGCAGGCTTTGGGCCTCGTGGTCAAAACCCGCTTTCTTTTCCACATAAACTCGATATACCATGGGGTACCTCCCTTGAAACTGTGGGGTTCACCGCAGGGCCTCCAGCGCCCGGTGACCGATGTCGCTGCGGCGGTGCAGCCCTTCGAAGGAAATGTTGTCGGCGGCGGCGTAGGCCTTTGCCAGCGCCGTTTTGAGGTCCGGGGCGGTGGCGGTGACACCCAGCACCCGCCCGCCGGAGGTGACCAGTTTGCCGTCTTTGAGGGCGGTGCCGGCGTGGTAGACCACCGCTTCGCCGCCGGGCAGCTGGCCGTTTTCAAGGCCGGAAATCTCCTTGCCTTTTTCATAGTGCTCGGGGTAGCCGCCGCTGGCCAGAATGACGCAGGCGGCGCTGTCGGAAGAGAATTCCACCGGGGTCTCCGCCAGCCTGCCCTCGGTGCAGGCCAGCATGACGCGCAGCAGGTCGCTTTTCAGCAGGGGCAGCACCACCTGAGTCTCGGGGTCGCCGAAGCGGCAGTTGTACTCGATGACCTTGGGGCCCGACGGGGTGAGCATCAGCCCGAAGTAGAGGCAGCCCTTGAAGGGGCAGCCCTCGGCGGCCATGGCCGCCATGGTGGGGGCAAAGATGGTCTTTTCGCACCGGGCCGCCGCCTCGGCGGTGTAGCAGGGGTTCGGGGCCACGGTGCCCATGCCGCCGGTGTTCAGGCCCTTGTCGCCGTCCAGCGCACGCTTGTGGTCCATGCTGGACACCATGGGCTTGAGGGTCTTGCCGTCGGCAAAGGCCAGCACGCTGACCTCGGGGCCGGTGAGGAATTCCTCCACCACCACCCGGCTGCCGGAAGCGCCGAACACCTTTTCCTCCATCATCTTATGGAGGGCTTCCTTGGCGGCCTCTTCGCTCTCGCAGATGAGCACGCCCTTGCCCAGAGCCAGGCCGTCCGCCTTGATGACCACCGGGTATTTGCCCTTGGAACGGATGTAGTCCAGGGCCTTTGCCGGCTCGTCGAACACCTCGTATTCAGCGGTGGGGATGCCGTATTTCTTCATCAGGTTCTTGCTGAACACCTTGCTGGCCTCGATGCGGGCCGCGGCGGCGCTGGGGCCGAAGGCGGGAATGCCCGCTTCGGCCAGCCTGTCCACCAGCCCCAGGGCCAGCGGGTCATCGGGGGCGACCACAACGTAGTCCACCTTTTCCTTTTTCGCCAGCTCCACCTGACCGTCGATGTCGGTGGCGGCCACCGGCACGCAGCGCGCGTCGGCGGCGATGCCGCCGTTGCCCGGCGCGCAGAGAATTTCAGAGCACAGGTCGCTCTCTTTCAGTTTTTTCACAATGGCGTGTTCCCGGCCGCCGCCGCCCACTACCAGAAGTTTCATGGGTAGGTCTCCCCCTTCCTTTTCTTGCGAAGCCCTGACACACCGACGCCCGGCACGGAAAAACCGCGCCGGGTGGTGCGCTTTGTTTAATGGTGGAACAGCCGCAGGCCGCAGAAGGCCATGGCGATGCCGTATTTGTTGCAGGTGTCGATGACCTGCTGGTCGCGGATGGAGCCGCCGGGCTCCACGATGGCCACAACGCCGCTGCGGCGGGCCCGCTCGATGTTGTCGCCGAAGGGGAAGAAGGCGTCGCTGCCCAAGCACACGCCGCTCGCTTTGGCCAGCCATTCCTTCTTCTCGGCGGCGGTGAGGGGCTCGGGGCGGGTGGTGAAGGTCTCGGCCCACACGTCCTCGCCGATGACGTCCTCATACTCGTCGGAGATGTAAACGTCGATGGCGTTGTCCCGGTTGGGGCGGGAGACGTCCTCCCGGAAGGGCAGGGCCAGCACCTTGGGGTGGTGGCGCAGCTGCCAGATGTCCGCCTTGTTGCCCGCCAGACGGGTGCAGTGGATGCGGCTCTGCTGGCCCGCGCCCACGCCGATGACCTGCCCGCCCTGGGCGTAGCAGACGGAGTTGGACTGGGTGTACTTGAGGGTGATGAGGCAGAGCACCAGGTCCCGCTTCTGTTCGGCGGTGAGGTTCTTGTTCTCGGTGACGAGGTTTTCCAGCATGTCCTCGCCGATGCGCAGGTCGTTGCGGCCCTGCTCGAAGGTGATGCCGAACACCTGCTTGTGCTCGATGGCGGCGGGCACATAGGAAGCGTCGATCTGCACGATGTTGTAATTGCCCTTGCGCTTGGACTTCAAAATCTCCAGGGCGGCGGGGGTATAGCCGGGGGCGATGATGCCGTCGGACACCTCGTGCTGGATGACCTTGGCGGTGGACTCGTCGCACTCGTCGGAGAGGGCGATCCAGTCGCCGAAGCTGCTCATGCGGTCAGCGCCGCGGGCCCGGGCGTAGGCGCAGGCCAGGGGGCTGAGTTCCAGCCCCTCGCAGAAGTACATCTTTTTGAGGGTGTCGTCCAGGGGCAGGCCCAGGGCCGCGCCCGCCGGGGAGACGTGCTTGAAGGAGGCGGCGGCGGGCAGGCCGGTGGCCTCTTTCAGCTCCTTCACCAGCTGCCAGGAGTTCAGCGCGTCCAGAAAGTTGATGTAGCCGGGCTTGCCGTTGAGAACGGTGACCGGCAGCTCGCCCTCTTCCATATAGATGCGGGCGGGTTTCTGGTTGGGGTTGCAGCCGTATTTCAGTTCCAGTTCCTTCATCTTTCGTTTTCCCCCTTATTCTTCACAAACTGCGTCGTACTTGTTGATGATAACATCCTCGGTCTCGCCGGTGGCAAGGTCGATGGCCCGCACGAACAGGCTGACCTTGTTGTCCTCGTTGAGGGACTCCCACATCTTTGCCGCCAGCTCCTCCGCCTCTTCCGGCAGGGCCACCCGCTCCGGCTCGCCCTCAAAGCTGGGGATGGGGCTGCCGTCGCACTTATAGGTGTGCAGGAAGTGGCCTTCGCCGGCCACCGGCTGGGGATACTCGAAGAAGTACCGCCGGCAGCTCTCGCCGTTGCCGTCGGCGCTCTTGAGAATGGACAGCTTGTAGCTGCAAGCGCCTTCGGCCAGCTCCACCACGCCGCTGATGCGGGGGGTCCAGTTGGGGCCGTCCGGCTCGAAGGTGCGGGTGCGCAGGGCGGCCTCGAAGCCGTCGCCTTTGGCCATGAAGTCGTACACCGTGTCGGTCTGGTCGCCGTTGGTCACGATGTGGGTGTTTTCGCCCACCGTGCGCACCGGGTTATAGATGATGAGGCTGGGGTCCTCCAGCTTTGCCGGGTCCGCCGCCAGGGTGCGGATGCCGCCGATGGCCTCCACCGGGTCGAACACCCGGTTGCGGCTGTTGGCGCTGCGGCCCATGATGAAGTAGGCGATGAGCGCCTTTTTGCCGCTGGGGGCAAGGCCCAGCACGATGCCCCGGCCGGGGTAGGCGTTGGTCTTCAGCTGTTCATAAAGGTCAAGCAGTTCCATTTCCTCATTCTCCCTTTTCGTCGCGCGCCGCAGCGGGCGCGGGTTCAGCCTTTGTCGTATTCGGCGCACACCTTGGCCAGCGCCGCGGGCAGCAGCTGCCATTCGGCCTGCTCCATCACCCGCCGCTGCAAAGTCTCGGGGGTGTCGCCCTCGGCCACCTCCACCGCCTTCTGGGCGATGATGCGCCCGCCGTCGCACACTTCGTTGACGAAGTGGACGGTGGCGCCGGTGACCTTGACCCCTTTGGTCAGGGCCGCCTCGTGCACCTTGAGGCCGTACATCCCCTCGCCGCAGAAGCTGGGGATGAGGCTGGGGTGCACGTTCAAAATGCGCTCGGGGTAGGCGGCGATGACGCTGGGCCCCAGAATGGAGAGGAAGCCCGCCAGCACCACCACGTCGATGCCGTTTTCCTTCAAAACGCCCAGCAGGGCCTTGTCGAATTCCTCGGCGGCGGCATAGTCCTTGCGGCGGACCACCACGCCGGGCACGCCGGCGTTCTTGGCCCGCTCGAGAGCGTAAACGCCGGGCTTCGAGGCCACCACAAGGCTGATCTTGCCGTGGGGGTTTTCGCCCCGGGCCTCGCTGTCCAGCAGGGCCTGGAGGTTGGTGCCTCCGCCGGATACCAGCACCGCTACCTTCAGCATAACTCCACCCCGTCGCCGGCGACGATCTCGCCCAGGACCCAGGCGTCCTCGCCGTTCTTTTTCAGAATTTCAACGGCGCGGTCAGCGTCCTCTTTGGCCACCACCAAAATCATGCCAACGCCCATGTTGAAGGTGTTGAACATGTCCCGCTCGGGGATGTTCCCGGCGGCCTGGATGTGGTGGAAGAGGGCGGGAGTGCACACGTCGCTCTTGGCGATGCGGGCGGCGCACCCTTTTTTGAGGCAGCGGGGGATGTTCTCATAGAAGCCGCCGCCGGTGATGTGGCTCACGCCCTTGACGGTGACTTCCTCCATCACCGCCAGCACGGGTTTGACGTAAATCTTGGTGGGGGCCAGCAGGGCCTCGCCCAGGGTGCAGCCCAGGTCGGCGTGATGCTCTTTCAGCACCTCGGGGTGGTGTTCCAGGTCAAAGACCCGGCGCACCAGCGAGAAGCCGTTGGAGTGAACGCCGGAGGAGGGCAGGGCGATGATGACGTCGCCCTCCTGCATGGTGCTGTTGTCCAGCAGTTTTGCCTTGTCCACCGCGCCCACGGTGAAGCCCGCCAGGTCGTATTCGTCCTCGGGATAGAAGCCGGGCATCTCGGCAGTCTCGCCGCCCACCAGAGCGCAGCCGGCCTGCACGCAGCCCTCGGCCACGCCGGCCACCAGCTGGGCGATCTTTTCCGGCACGTTCTTGCCGCAGGCGATGTAGTCCAGGAAGATGAGGGGCTTCGCGCCCGCGCAGATGACGTCGTTGACGCACATGGCCACGCAGTCGATGCCCACGGTGTCGTGCTTGTCCATCAGAAAGGCGATTTTCAGCTTGGTGCCCACGCCGTCGGTGCCGGAGACCAGCACGGGGTGGGGCATGTCGGTGCAGTCCAGTTCAAACAGGCCGCCGAAGCCGCCCAGGCCGCCGATGCAGCCGGAGGTCATGGTGCGGGCGACGTGCTGTTTCATCAGTTCCACCGCCTTGTAGCCGGCGGTGATGTCCACCCCGGCGGCGGCGTAGCTGGCAGAATAACTCTTTTCCATGGCGCGCTCCTTTGCGTTCATTCAGTGGCTTCGGGGATCTTGCTCTCGAATTTGCTCTTTTCGGTCACGGCGGGGGGCTCGGCGGGGTACTTGCCGGTGAAGCAGCCGGTGCACAGCCCCAGGCCGCAGCCCTCGGCGATGTTCTTCACGCCCTCCACGCTGAGGAAGCCCAGGCTGTCCACACCCAGGATGTCCCGCATCTCCTCCAGGGTGTGGTTGGCGGCGATGAGGTTCTCGCGGCTGTCCACATCCACGCCGAAATAGCAGGGATAGAGGAACTCCGGCGCGCTGGAGAGGAAGTGCACCTGGGTGGCGCCGGCCTCCCGCAGCAGCTGCACGATCTGGCGGCTGGTGGTGCCCCGGACGATGGAGTCGTCCACCAGCACCACCCGCTTGCCCCGCACCGTGTCGGCGATGGGGTTCAGCTTGATGCGCACGGTGTTCTCACGCAGCTTCTGGTCGGGCTGGATGAAGGTGCGGCCGATGTATTTGTTCTTCAAAAAGCCGATGCCGTAGGGGATGCCGCTCTGCTGGGAGTAGCCCAGAGCCGCGTCCAGGCCGGAGTCGGGCACGCCGATGACCACGTCCGCCTGGATGGGGTGCTCCAGCGCCAGCATGGCGCCGGCGCGGCGGCGGGCACGGTGGACGGAGGCGCCGTCCACCACCGAGTCGGGCCGGGCGATGTAGACGAACTCAAAGACGCACAGGCTGCTGGGCTTTCCGCAGTGGGTGCGGATGGAGCGCATGCCGTTCTCGTCAAAGACGATGATCTCGCCGGGCTCCACGTCCCGCACGAACTCGCCGCCGGCGGCGGCGATGGCGCAGCTCTCGCTGGCGATGACGTCGCTGCCGTGCAGCTTGCCGATGCACAGGGGCCTGAAGCCGTGGGGGTCACGGGCGGCGATGAGCTTGCGGGGGCTCATGATGACAAGGCTGTAAGCGCCTTTCAGCATGGGCATGGCCTTTTCCACCGCTTCCTCGATGCTGCCGCTGGAAAGGCGCTGGCGGGTGATGGTGTAGGCGATGACCTCGGTGTCGCTGGTGGAGTGGAAGATGCCGCCCTCCAGCTCGATGGCCTGCCGCAGCTCGTAGGAGTTGGTCAGGTTGCCGTTGTGGGCCAGGGCCATGGGGCCCTTCACGTGGCGGATGACGAAGGGCTGGGCGTTGGCCCGCAGGGGGGTGCCGGTGGTGGCATAGCGGCAGTGGCCGATGCACATCTGGCCCCGGGGCATATTCTCCAGCACGTCCTTGGTGAACACCTCGTTCACAAGGCCCAGGTCGCGGCGCTTGTAGATAACGCCGCCGTCGTTCACCGCCATGCCGCAGCTCTCCTGGCCGCGGTGCTGCAAGGCGTACAGGCCGTAGTAAGTGGCGGCCACCACATCCTGGCTCTCGTCCCGGCGGTAGATGCCGAACACGCCGCACTCCTCGTGCAGCTTTGCGTCAAATTGTTCCATAGTTTCCCTTTCTGTGCTTGTGGTTGCGATGGCCGGCCCCGCCGGCCGCGGACGGCTCAGCCCAGCAGGCGGGCCATGACCTCCTGGTAGGCCTCTTCCTCACCGCCCAGGTCGCGGCGGAACAGGTCCTTGTCCAGGTGAGCGCCGGTGGTGGCGTCCCAGAAGCGGCAGGTGTCGGGGCTGATCTCGTCGGCCAGCACGATGGTGCCATCGGCAAGGCGGCCGAACTCCAGCTTGAAGTCGATGAGGCGGATGCCAAAGCCCAGCAGGTACTCGCTGAGGATGCTGTTCACCTTGAAGGCGTACTCGCTGATGGTGTCGATCTCGGCCTGGGTGGCAAGGCCCAGGGCCAGGGCATGGTAGTGGTTGATGAGGGGGTCGTGCAGGTCGTCGTTCTTGTAGCTGAACTCCAGGGTGGGGCACTTCAGAACGGTGCCCTCGGGCACGCCCAGGCGCTTGGTGAAGCTGCCGGCGGCCACGTTGCGCACGATGACCTCCAAAGGCACGATCTCGACCTTCTTCACCAGGGTCTCGCGGTCGCTCAGCTCCTCCACGAAGTGGGTGGGCACGCCCTTGCCCTCCAGCATCTTCATCAGGTTGTTGGACAGGCGGTTGTTCACAACGCCCTTGCCCCGGATGGTGCCCTTTTTGGCGCCGTCGCCGGCGGTGGCGTCGTCCTTGTAGTCCACGATGACCAGGTTCGCATCGTCGGTGGCGAACACTTTCTTGGCTTTGCCCTCGTACAGCTGCTCCATCTTTTTCATCGTTATACTCTCCTTTTTATTGTAAAAGTTCGTGGTGCGTTTTTATCACAGCTCGGCAAGCTGGGCCTGCAGGGCTTCTTCCTTTTTGGCGATCTGGGCGGCCATGGCCTCGCGGTCGGCGGCCAGAAGGGCGGCCAGGCGCTCGTCGGTGACGGCCAAAATCTGGGCGGCCAGCACGGCGGCGTTCTTCGCGCCGTTCAGCGCCACGGTGGCCACGGGGATGCCGCTGGGCATCTGCACGGTGGCCAGCAGGGCGTCCAGCCCGTCCACAGCGCCGCCCTTCATGGGGATGCCCACCACCGGCAGGGTGGTGTTTGCGGCGACGGCCCCCGCCAGATGCGCGGCCATGCCCGCCGCGCAGAGGATGACGCCGAAGCCCTTGTCCCGCGCGGATTTGGAGAACTCCGCGGCCTCGGCGGGGGTGCGGTGGGCGCTGAGGATGTGGACCTCGAAGGGGATGCCCAGCCGTTTGAGCTCGGCGCAGGCGCCTTTCACCACCGGCCAGTCACTGTCGCTGCCCATCAAAACGGCCACTTTTTTTGTCTGTGTCACCTTTGTTCGACCTCCCTGTAATCAAAAAAGAAAAGGCGTGGTGCACACTTACACCACGGCCTTTGTTTCACTTCGATAAAGGGGTGCTCTTCCCCCGCTGTTTGCGCGCGCGGCACTTCGCCCCGCCATGGGAACCGGGCCGCCCAAACACACAACGCCCCATGCCGCGCACCTCCTGCAAAAAAATCTTGCCCACCGCCGCATCGGGTGCGGCGCGCGGGCGTGCTTTCTACCCTTTCAGTTTAAAGGGTGCGGCGGCAAAATGCAACCTGTTTCGCACCGTGCAAAACATTTTCAGAACATTTGCTCCGGGCGCATTGTTTTCCCCGCGCTTTTTTGGCACGATTACCAATCAAATCGCTTGGTAGTCATACTTTCCCGGCGGTGATGGCGGCGTATTTCGCGCCGGTGACGGCCAGCAGATCGGCGGGGGCAAGCTCCACCTGGGCCCCGATGCGCCCGGCGCTGACCATGATGGTCTCCTTGTCCGCCGCGCTCTCGTCCACCGTGGTGACGAAGGCCTTTTTCATGCCCACGGGGCTGCATCCGCCCCGCACATAGCCGGTGGTCTTGAGCAGGTCCGCCACGTGGAGCATGGCCACGCTCTTCTCCCCCACCGCCCGAGCGGCGGCCTTCAGGTCCAGCTCCTCCGCCACCGGGATGACGAACACATAAAAGGCCCGGCTGGCCCCCTGGGTCACCAGCGTTTTGAACACCCGCGCCGGGTCCTGCCCCAGCTTTGCCGCCACGGCCACCCCGTCGATGGCCCCGTCGGAATGGTCGTACTCGTGGAATGTATAGTTCACCTTCGCCTTGTCCAGCATGCGCATGGCGTTGGTCTTGGGCTGCGCCATTGTCTCTTTCCCCTTTTTGCCGCCGCGGCCATCGGGCCGGGCGTTTTTTCTTTTATTGTAGCACGCCGCGCAAGGGGGAACGCTTTCCCTTGACAAAGCGTTTGCCGCGTGCTATGCTTTGCACAAATCTTTTTGAACGCGCGAGGTGCGCCATGACCACTCTGTTCACCGCCAGCATGTATTATTACGGCTTTTACTTCATGATGGGTAAAGGCTCTGTTTGCTGCGGTCAGGCGGGAGTGTAAGGGGCGCGGGAAAGCGCGTTTCGGCACACAAAACCACCGGGAAGTCTGCGGCAGCAGGCTTCCCGGTTTTTATTTTGAGACGAGGGGGAAAACCGACATGATCATCATTCTGAAACAGCACGCCGACCAGCAGGCCGTGAAGGACCTTTGCAGAGAACTGGAGGGCCGCGGCCTTTCCATCCACGAGAGCCAGGGCGCGGAGACCCACATCCTGGGCCTTGTGGGCGACACGAAATCCATCGCCGAGAGCTGGCTGCGGGCCAGCCCGGTGGTGGAGGACGTGCGCCGGGTGAGCGAGCCCTACAAGAAGGCCAACCGCAAGTTCCACCCGGAGGACACGGTGGTGGACGTGAGCGGCGTGAAGGTGGGCGGCGGGCACTTCGCGGTCATCGCCGGGCCCTGCAGCGTGGAGAGCGAAAGCCAGATCGAGACGGTGGCCGCCGCGGTGCAAACCGCCGGGGCGAAGCTTCTGCGGGGCGGCGCCTTCAAGCCCCGCACCTCCCCCTACTCCTTCCAGGGCATGCGGGCGGAAGGGCTGGAGCTTCTGCGCCACGCCCGCAGCAAAACCGGCATGCCCATCGTGACCGAGATCATGAACACCGAGCACCTGCCCCTCTTCGCCGACGTAGACCTCATCCAGGTGGGGGCGCGGAACATGCAGAACTTCGAGTTGCTCAAGGCGGTGGGCCAGAGCGGGCGGCCGGTGCTTTTGAAGCGGGGCCTTTCCGCCACGCTGGAGGAGCTGGTGATGAGCGCCGAGTACATCATGGCCGAGGGCAACGACCAGGTCATTTTGTGCGAGCGGGGCATCCGCACCTTTGAGCCCAGCATGCGCAACACGCTGGACATCAGCGCCGTGCCCATGCTGAAAAAGATGACCCATCTGCCGGTGGTCATCGACCCCAGCCACGCGGCGGGCATCGCCTGGATGGTCCAGCCGCTGGCCGCGGCGGCGGTGGCCGCCGGGGCGGACGGCCTGATGGTGGAGGTGCACAACGACCCGGCCCGGGCGCTGTGCGACGGGGCCCAGAGCCTGACCCCGGCCCAGTTCTCCGCCCTGATGGACAAGCTGCGCCCGCTGGTGAGCCTGATGGGCAAGACGCTGGACTGAACCGCCTTGCAACACCGGCACGGATACGTTAAAATAATAAAGTAAAGCGTTTTTTCCGCCCGCCGGGCGGAACAGATACGGGGAGGGTTTTCAAAATGGATCTGCATCTCAACAGCATCTGCGTACAGGGCGGCTACACGCCGGGCAACGGCGAACCCCGCCAGGTGCCCATCATTCAGAGCACCACCTTCAAATACGCCACCAGCGAGGACATGGGCAAACTGTTCGACCTGGAGGCCAGCGGCTATTTTTACAGCCGGCTGCAGAATCCCACCTGCGACACGGTGGCCGCCAAGATCTGCCAGCTGGAGGGCGGCACCGCCGCCATGCTCACCAGCTCCGGCCAGGCGGCCAGCTTCTACTCGGTGTTCAACATTGCCGGCTGCGGCGACCATGTGGTGAGCAGCAGCACCATCTACGGCGGCACCTACAACCTCTTCGCCGTGACCATGAAGCGGATGGGCATCGAGTTCACCTTCGTGGACCCGGACTGCTCCGAAGAGGAGCTGAACGCCGCCTTCCGGCCCAACACCAAGGCGGTGTTCGGCGAGACCATCGCCAACCCCGCCCTGACGGTGCTGGACATTGAAAAGTTCGCCAAGGCGGCCCATGCCCACGGCGTGCCCCTCATCATCGACAACACCTTCGCCACCCCGGTGAACTGCCGGCCCTTCGAGTGGGGCGCGGACATCGTGACCCATTCCACCACCAAGTACATGGACGGCCACGGCTCCGCCGTGGGCGGCGCCATCGTGGACAGCGGCCGCTTCGACTGGACCAGGTATCCCGACAAGTTCCCCGGCCTTTGCACCCCCGACGAGAGCTATCACGGCGTGGTGTACACCGAGCGCTTCGGCCTGGAGGGCGCCTACATCACCAAGGCCACCGCCCAGCTGATGCGGGACTTCGGCAGTGTGCAGAGCCCCCAGAACGCCTACCTGCTGAACCTGGGCCTGGAGAGCCTGCACGTGCGCATGAAGCGCCACTGCGAGAACGCCCAGGCAGTGGCGGAGTTCCTCCACGACCACCCGAAGGTATCCTGGGTGAGCTACTCCGGCCTGCCCGATGACAAGCACTATGCTCTGGCCCAGAAGTATCTGCCGAACGGCGGCTGCGGCGTGGTGAGCTTTGGCGTAAAGGGCGGGCGCAAGGCCGCCGAGACCTTTATGAAGCACCTGAAGCTGGCAGCCATCGAGACCCACGTGGCCGACGCCCGCACCTGCTGTTTGCATCCCGCCAGCGCCACCCACCGCCAGATGAACGACGAGGAGCTGGCCGCCGCCGGCGTGAGCCCGGACCTCGTGCGCTTCAGCTGCGGCCTGGAGGACAGCCGCGACCTCATCGCCGACATCGCCCAGGCGCTGGAGCAGGTTTGACCATTTCCATTTGAAAGGAGAGCGGCAGAGTGCCCCTCATCATCCCCAAAACATTGCCCGCCTACGGGGTGCTGGGCAGCGAAAACGTGTTCGTGATGCACAAGCGCCGGGCCCGCACCCAGCACATCCGGCCGCTGCGCATCGTGGCGCTGAACCTGATGCCCACCAAAATAGCCACCGAGACCCAGCTGGCGCGCCTGCTGGCCAACAGCCCGCTGCAGGTGCAGCTGACCCTGCTGCACACCGCCAGCCACGCCGCCAGCCACGTGCCCGGCGAACACATGGAGGCCTTTTACAAGACCTTCGATGAGATCCGCGGCGAGCGGTTCGACGGCATGATCATCACCGGCGCGCCGGTGGAGCAGATGCCCTTTGAGGAAGTGGACTACTGGCCGGAGCTGTGCCAGATCATGGACTTCACCCGCACCAACGTCTACTCCACCCTCCACGTCTGCTGGGGGGCCCAGGCGGCGCTCTACCACCACTTCGGCATCGGCAAGCGCCCCCTGCCCGAAAAGATGTTCGGCATCTTTCCCCACCGGGTCACCCGGCCCTCGAACCCCTTGGTGCGGGGCTTCGACGAGGAGTTCTGGGCGCCCCACTCCCGCCACACCGGCATCGACGAGGAACAGGTTAAGGCCTGCAAAGACCTGCGGGTGCTGGCGGAAAGCGACGAGGCGGGCATCTACCTGATGAGCACCGACAGCGGACGGCAGATCTTCGTCACCGGCCACCCGGAGTACGAGCGGCTGACGCTGGACGCGGAGTACCGCCGGGACGTGGCCAAGGGCCTGCCCATCGCCCCGCCCAGGCACTACTACCCCGGCGACGACCCCTCCAAAGAGCCGGTCTACCGCTGGCGGGCCCACGCCTTTTTGCTCTACACCAACTGGCTGAACTATTATGTGTACCAGAACACCCCCTACGACCTGGGCGAACTGGACACCTTTTGACCTGACGCGCGCGCCGGGGGCCCTCACCGGCCTGCCCGGCGCGCTTTTTTCAAAGGAAGGAGTGGTCTCATGCGCATCCTCGTGGTGGAGGACACCAAGGACATGAACCGCCTCATCGTCAAGGCTCTGACCAAGGCGGGTTACAGCGTGGACGGCTGCTTTGACGGCGAGGAGGCCCTGGACTATCTGGCCGGGGCGGAATACGACGGCATCGTGCTGGACGTGATGATGCCCAAAATGGACGGCCACCAGCTGCTGGCAAAACTGCGGGCCCAGGGCAGCGACATCCCGGTGCTGTTCCTCACCGCCCGGGACTCGGTGGCCGACCGGGTGGAGGGGCTGGACCTGGGGGCGGACGATTACCTCGTCAAGCCCTTCGCCTTTGAGGAGCTGCTGGCCCGCATCCGGGCCATGACCCGCAAGCACGCGGGCAGCCGCACCGACACCTTGACAGTGGGCGACCTTGTGCTGGACACCCGCGGCCGCACCGCCGCCCGGGCGGGGCGGGACATTCCCCTGCTGCCCAAGGAGTACGCCATTCTGGAGCATCTTGTGCGCCACGCGGGCACGGTGCTCAGCCGGGAGCAGCTGGAGGACCGCATCTGGAACTACGAAAAGGCGGGCAGCTCCAACAACATCGACGGCTACATGAGCCGCCTGCGCAAGAAGATCGACGCGGACGTGCCTGAAAGCCAGCGCCTTCTGCACACGGTGCGGGGCTCCGGCTGGGTGCTGCGCGCGCCGAAGGAAGGAGGCACGCCGTGAAGCTTCGCTCCATCAAGACCCGCATCACCCTGCTCATCACCCTGTTGGTGGTGGCGCTCTTTGCGCTGATGCTGCTCTTTGCCTTCAGCGTGAGCAGCTCGGTGGTGCAGCGCACCGCCCGCCAGCAGCTGGCGGACACGGTGCGGGCCAACGCCGCGCTGGTGACCTTCACCGACGGGCAGTTTGCCGCCGGCGAGGGCTTTTCCTTCTCCCGAAGCGGCGTTTCCTGCCTTGTATACAGCAAGGCCGAGGCGCTGCTGGCGGGGCAGCTGCCGGTGGGCTTTTCCGAGACGGCGGCCTTTGAGAACGGCACTTTGCGCACAGTGGAGACCGCCGGCGGGGACTGGTATCTTTTGGACCTGTGGGTGGCCGACGGTTGGGACAACGGCGTGTGGCTGCGGGGGCTGATGGAGGTGCCGGATTCCTCCTCCGCCGCCCGCAACCTGCTGCTGGCCGCGGCGGTGGCCCTGCCCCTCTTCGTGCTGGCGGGGGCGCTGGGCAGCTACTTCATCCTGCGCCGCTCGCTGCGGGGGCTGGACACGGTGAACGCCGCGGCGGCTTCCATCGGCGAGGGCAAGGACCTCTCGCTGCGCATCGGGCATGTGCCCGGCGGCGAGGAGCTGACAAAACTGGCGGAAAATTTCGACGGCCTGCTGGAGCGGCTGCAGCGCAGCTTTGAGGCAGAGCGCCGCTTCACCGCCGACGCCTCCCACGAACTGCGCACGCCGGTGGCGGTCATCAAGAGCGCCTGCGAGTACGGCAGGGCCTACGACGAGACCGAGGAAGAGCGGCTGGAAACCCTGGACACCATCCAGCGCCAGGCAGACAGGATGGCCGGGCTCATCGGCCAGCTGCTGGCCCTCACCCGGCTGGACCAGGGCACCGAGCCCCTGCGGCCCGTGCCCCTGGACCTTGGGCAGCTGGCCCGGCGCGCGGTGGAAGAGCAGAACTACGACCCTGCGCGGCTGCGCCTTGCGCTGGCGGAGGGGGTCACCGTGCAGGGCGACGAGGCGCTGCTGGGGCGGCTGGTGGCGAACCTTGCGGACAACGCCTTCAAGTACGGCCTGCCCGGCGGCACGGTGACGGTGGAGGTGCGCACCGAGGGCGGTGAAGCCCTGCTCACCGTGGCCGATGAGGGCCCCGGCATCCCCGCCGCCCAGCAGGAGAAGATCTGGCAGCGGTTTTATCAGGTGGACGCCGCCCGCAGCGACGAGCAGGAGGGCGTGGGCCTGGGCCTCTCGCTGGTGCAGCGCATCGCCCAGCTCCACGGCGGGCACATGACGCTGGAGAGCGCCGAGGGCGCGCCCAGCGCTTTCACCCTGCATCTGCCTTTGGCACAATGAGTTTTATCATAAAAACAGGCGGACAGGTTTTCCCTGTCCGCCTGTTTTTCATTTCTGCTCCGCATCCGTTTCTTTTACTGTGAACACTTCTTCAATGGAAACGTCAAAGACGTGTGCGATCTTCCAGGCCAGCACCAACGAGGGATTATACCGCCCTTTTTCCAGATTGCCGATGGTCTCCCGGCGCACGCCCACTAGCCGGGCAAGCTCCTCCTGCCTCATTCCATGTTTGGCCCGCAGTTCTTTTATCCTGGTTTCAATCATCGTCGCCATACCATTTTTCCTGAAGCCCGTAATATCCGCTCATTCCCGAATGGACCAGCACCGAAACCATCCATCCGATGGCAAAGCCCCGCATCAGCGCCTCGTCTCCCGCTTTGCCAAGCATGAAAAAGGAGACCAGCGTAGCCGCTGCCACCGCCAGCATGCCGCAGTAGAACGCTCGGGCCGCCGCCCGGTTCATCCATTCGTCCAGCATTTCATCCCCTGCCGCGAAGAAATACTCAAAATCCACCGCAAAAGCGAAGAAGCCAAGAAAATACCGCTGGTCGGTGAACACACCAATGAAGCCCAGCAGCGAGAGAAACCCCAGCGAGCCGTATAAATACCGTTTGTGGTTCATATCCGCCCTCCAGATGTGGTGTATTTTTATCTTTATGTTATAAATATACCACAAATTTGTGGTTTGTCAATCGCCTGGGATTTACCTTTGACCGCAAAAAGGGCGCGTTTTTGCGTGCCACCCGCATATCCCCCCCTTGTAACCGCCGTGCCGGGGTGGTACACTGGAAGGGCTGCGCGCGGGGCGCTTGCGGTTTTTGCCCCGGCGCAAAACGGTATGATTTGACAGTGAGGGGTAACAATGAAACAGTTTTTTGCCAGCCTGCGGTCTGAATTCGCGGGCTACAACGCCGCCCGCCTGGGCGGCGACGTGATGGCGGGGCTCACGGTGTGCGCCGTGGCGCTGCCGCTGGCGCTGGCCTTCGGCGTGTCCAGCGGGGCCTCCGCCGCCGCGGGCCTTGTGACCGCCATCGTGGCGGGCGTGGTCATCGCTCTGCTGGGGGGCGCGTCCTATCAGGTGTCCGGCCCCACCGGGGCCATGAGCGCCGTGCTGGTGGGCATCGTGGCCCGCTACGGCCTGCAAGGCGTGTTCCTGGCCTGCTTTGCCGCCGGGGCCCTGCTGCTGGCCGCCGGCCTGCTGCGCCTGGGCAAGCTCATCAGCTTCATCCCCATGCCGGTCATCATGGGCTTCACCTCCGGCATCGCCCTGGTCATCGCTCTGGGCCAGGTGGACAACTTCTTCGGCACCGTGTCCGAAGGGTCCACCAATCTGGAAAAGCTGGCCTCCTACGCCCGGCTGGGCTTTCATCCCCAGTGGCAGCCGGTGCTCATCGGCGCGCTGGTGGTTGCGGTGATGGTGCTGTGGCCCAAAAAGTGGGGCGCGCGGGTGCCCGGTTCGCTGGTAGGCATCGTGCTGGCCACGGTGGTGGCCACCGCCGCCGGCTTTGATCAGCTGGCGCTGGTGGCGACATCCCCCGCTCCTTGCTGCTGGACGAGCGGCTGGACCTGACCGCGCTGGACCTCTCCATGCTCAGCGGCCTTGCCTCCCCCATCGTGACCATCGCCGCCCTGGCCATGATCGAGAGCCTGTTGTGCGGCGCGTCCGCCAGCCGGATGAAGGGCGAAGCCTTCAACGCCGACCAGGAGCTCATCGCCCAGGGCGTGGGCAACATGGTGCTGCCCCTTTTGGGCGGCGTGCCCGCCACCGCCGCCATCGCCCGCACCAGCGTGGCGGTGAAGAGCGGCCAGCAGACCCGGCTGACCAGCGTGTTCCACGCGGTGTTCCTGCTGGCCTCCATGTTCCTGCTGGGCGGGGTGATGGCCCGGCTGCCCCTGGCGGCGCTGGCCGGTGTGCTGATGGTCACCGCCTGGAGGATGAACGACTGGGAGGGCATCCGCTACCTGCTGGGCCACCGCTTCAAGTCCGGCATCAGCCAGTTCTTCATCACCATGATCGCCACCGTGGCGGCGGACCTGACGGTGGCCATTCTGGCGGGCATCGTCTACTCGGCCCTTCTGTACATCGTCAAGGCCAGCCACATCAACGTGAGCTTTTCCGACATCGACGCCTCCCGCCTGCCCGGCGCGCCCGGCGGCGCGCTGCCCAAGGCGGGGGTGGTCTATGTGACCGGCTCGCTGTTCTTCGGCGCGGTGGACGAGTTCAGCCGTCTGATGGCGGAAATGCCGGACTACCGCGAGGTCATCTTTTCGCTGCGGGGCATGCCCAGCCTGGACGTGTCCGGCGCGCAGGCGCTGCTGGAGCTGTGCGCCCGGCTGAAAGAACAGGGCCGGGGCGTGGCCTTCTGCGGCGTGGCCCCGGAGGTGCGCCTCTACTTCGACCGGGCGGGCATCACCGCCCTGGCGGGAGAAAGCGCCTTTTTCTGGAACGCGGACCAGGCCATCTTCGCCCTTCTGGAAAAGGAGCGCGCGGCGGTCTGAACACATTGAAAAAAGGGCGGCTTCGCGGCCGCCCTTTTTCTTTGAATTTTTTTGAGAACGCTTCGCAAATTTCATGTTCGTTTCATGTTGGGGGCCTATACTGGCATCAGAACAAAACAGGAAGGAGAATCCCCTGATGAAAAAATTGATCGCCGCGGCTCTTGCCGCCCTGACCGTCGCCCTCTTCACCGCCTGCGCCAATGCGGGCCAGCTGGCCTACATCGGAGACGAGGCCGCCCGCGCCGCCGCCCTCACCGGGGCGGGGCTCTCCACCGAAGCGGTGACCTTCCTGGGCACCGAACTGGCCAGCCGGGACGGCGTGGAGTACTATCTGGTGTCCTTCACCTCCGGCGACAGCCGCTATGAGAGCCAGGTGGACGCGCTTTCCGGCGTGGTCATCCAGTCCGAGAGCATGCCCCTGACCCAGAGCGCCTCCGCCCCCGCCGAGGCCTCCATCACTGCCGAGGACGCCAAGGCCAAGGCCCTGGCCCACGCGGGCCTTGCCGAGACCGACGTGACCTTCATCAAGGCCGAGCTGGACCGGGATGACGGCCGCCTCGTCTACGACGTGGAGTTCTACACCGCCGACTACAAGGAATACGACTACGAGATCGACGCGGCCACCGGCGAGGTGGTGAGCTATGACTACGACGCCGAGGACTACGCTCCCCCCGCCTCCTCCGGCACCATCAGCGCCGAGGACGCGAAGGCCCTGGCCCTGGCCCAGGTGCCCGGCGCTTCCGCCTCCGACATCCGTGAATTCGAGACCGACCGGGACGACGGCCGCGTGGAGTACGAGGGCAAGATCGTCTACGGCGGCATGGAGTACGAGTTCGAGATCGACGGCTACAGCGGCGCCATCCGCAACTGGGAGGCCGAACCCCTCCACGACTGAAGCCCGCCGGCCCGAAAGAGTTCCCCCACAGCAAAGCGCACCGGCAGACAGAAAGCGGCCCCCGGCAAAATGCCGGGGGCCGCTTTTATGGCTTTTGTGAAAGCTCAGCGTTTGGGATTCACGATGCTGCGCCATTCCAGGTCGCCCCGCTCCAGGCCGTGGATGAGCACCTCGGCGGTGGCGATGTTGGTGGCCAGCGGGATGTTGCGCACGTCGCACAGGCGCAGCAGGTTCATCTCGTTGGGCTCGTGGGGCTTGGCGCTGATGGGGTCCCGGAAGAAGAGCAGCAGGTCGATCTCGTTGCAGGCGATGCGCGCCGCGATCTGCTGGTCGCCGCCCTGAACGCCCGCCAGGAAACACTGGATGGGCAGGCCGGTGGCCTCGCTGACCACCTTGCCGGTGGTGCCGGTGGCCACCAGCGTGTGCTGGCTGAGAATGCCGCAGTATGCGATGCAGAACTGGACCATCAGTTCTTTTTTGGTGTCGTGCGCGATCAACGCGATGTTCATAGTATTTCCTACCCCCTGCTCTGTTTCCCAACGTTTTATATACGATGTTCGTAGTACGGATATAACTGAAAAAACGCCTGCGGCGGCCTCAGCCCCACACGGCAAGCGGCACCCGCTGGCCCAGAAGGCGGCGGGCAAGGTTGTCCACCGCCCGGAACGCGAGGCAATCGGCAGGCAGCGCCTGCCCTTTGGCGGCGCACAGCTGCAATTGGCTGCTCTCGGGCACCACGGCGATCAGCTGGGCGGCCACCGTGTCGATGCACTCGTCCAGGTCCCGCACCGCGCCGCCGAAGCTGGCGGGCCCCACCCGGTTCAGCACCAGGCGCACCTGCTTGGCCCCCGCTGCAAAGGCTTCCTCCGCGGCGATGTGGCCGTCCCGCAAGGTGACGGGGTCCGGCGTGAGCACCAGCAGCACCGTCTCGCTCACGGCCAGCGCCGCCTTGAAGGGCGCGCCCAGGCCGGCGGCGGTGTCCACCAGCACCCAGTCGAAAACGGGCGAAAGCTTGTCCAGCAGTTTTTTGAGCGCTGCCGGCTGCACGGTGCCGCTCCACTCATAGGGCGCCGAGATGACCGAAAGGCCCGGATAAACGGGGCTGGCCACCACGGCTTTGGCGCCTTCGCACCGGCCGCTGAGCACATCGGCAATGTCGTAGACGGTCTTGCCGTAAACGCCGGCGATGATGTCCACGCTGCGCAGGCCGGAATCCAGCTCGATGAGCAACACCTTGCCCCCCGCGGCGGCCAGGCGCGCGCCCAGCATCACCGAAAGGGTGCTTTTGCCGGTGCCTCCCTTGCCGGAAGCCACCATAACGATCTTTGCGCTCAAGCCCACGCCTCCCTGCCGGATGTTTTCTGCCAGCGGCAAATCGCCCCGGCTGACGGGAACAGCACGCTCGTATTATCATAGTAGCACAAACCAATCCTGAGCGCAAGGCATGTTTTGTGAAGAAGAGACAAAAAAATCTGGAAAACGGCGTGTTTTCGCCATTTTCAGGGCAGAAGCTGCCCTGCCTCGGCGCTTTGCAGGTCGCCGGTCTTTTCGATGAAGTAGGCGTTGAAAATGTCCCGCACCACCGGCAGCAGGTTGGAGCCGCCGCCGCCGTACTCCATGATGGCGCCGATGGCGATCTGGGGGTCCTCCACCGGGCCGTAGGCGATGACCGCGCTGTTCAGATAGGTCAGGCCCTTTTCCTTGTCGTAGTATTCGGCGCGCTGGGGGCTGCCGGTCTTGACGGCGATGGTCATGGGGTAGTCCCGCAGGGCGCTGCTGTTCTTGGCGGCCCGGATCATGCCCTCTTCCACCGCGTCAAAGGCGCCGATGTTGTCCTCCACCTGGGCCACCACCTCCGGCTCGAAGCTCTCCACCACCTCGCCGGTGTTGGAGTCGCGGTAGCTGGAGATGAAGTGGGTGCGGTAGCGGGTGCCGCCGTTGGCCAGGGTGGCGGCGTAGGTGGCCAGCTGCACCGGGGTCACGGCGGTGTTGCCCTGGCCGATGGCGGCCATCAGCTCAAGGCCCAGGGTGAAGTTGTCGTCGTCCGGGTCGGTGGTGCGGCCGGTGTACTCCGACAGCTCCACTCCCGTCTCGGTGGCAAGGCCCAGCGTGCGGGCCATCTCGTTGAAGTTCTCGGCCCCTTCCCGGCGGCCCAGGTCGTAGAAGTAGGTGTTGCAGCTGTAGCCCAGGGCGTCGTAGAGGTTCAGGCTGGCGCCGCCCACATGGCCGATGCCCTCGCACCGGGGGCCGCCGCTGGTGACGTAGTAGTTATAGCTGGACTGGGCGCCGCCGCAGCGGATGGGCGTTTCGGTGGGGGTGATGAGGCCGGAGAGCAGGCCCTCCAGCGCCACCACCGGCTTGAAGGTGGAGCCCGGCGAATACAGGCCCCGCAGCGCCCGGTCCACCAGGGGGGTGTTGGGGTCGCTGGCATACTGCGCGGCGTTGGTGCTGCGCAGGTTCAGATCGTAGCTGGGATAGTTGACGCAGGCCAGGATGCCCCCGGTCTTGACGTCGATGACCACCACCGCCCCGGCGCAGGCCTCCTTGCCTTTGTACTGCTGGCCGTTGGCCTGCAGGTTGAGGATCTGGTTTTCCAGCGCCTCGTAGACCTTTTTCTGCAAATCGGCGTTGATGGTGGTCACCATGGTGAGGCCCGGCTCCGGGTCCTGGATGACCTCGGTGGAGATGATGACGCCGTCCTTGTCGCGGGTGACCTGCTTGAGGCCGTCCTCGCCCCGCAGCTTGTCCTCGCCCACCTGCTCCAGGCCCGCCTGACCGATGGTGTCGTTCATGGCGTAGCCCTTCTCTTTCAGGGGGTAGCTGACGTTGCCGTCCTCGTCGGTGACCTTCCAGTCCTCGGCGTAGATGGGGCCCACATAGCCCAGCAGATGGGGGGCCAGGGTGCCGTCGGCATAGACGCGGTAGCTGGTCTCGGTGATGTCCGCACCCTCGCTGGTGAGGCCCCGCTCCTTCACGGTGGCCACGGTGCGGCTGCTCACGTCCTCGGCGAGGGTGAAGTTGTTGTTGTCGCTGAATTCCTCCAGCTCCATCTGGTAGCGGATGCCGCCCAGGATGCGCTGCCACTCGGGAGAATAGTCCTCCAGCTCATAGCGCTCCACCACGGCGGCCATCACCTGATCGGCGGTGGCGTAGGGCTGCTTGACCAGATTCTCTTTCAAAGCATCCAGCCGGCTCTGGGCGCGGGAGTCGTCCTCGGCGGCGGTGAACTCATAGTGGCCGTTTTCCGGCGCGCTGATGGGCATGGTGTCGTTCCACTCGTCGCCGCCGGCCTGCAATATCTCCACCAGCTGCACCAGCGTCTCGTTCAAATCGCCGGTGAGCATCAGCTTGTTGATGACCAGATTGTAGCCCGAGACGTTGGAGGCCATGGCCCGGCCGTACTCGTCCACGATCTCGCCGCGGGCGGCGGGGATGCTGAACAGGTAGTTGCTCACCTGCTGGGCTTTTTCCAGCAGCTCCTCCCCCTGCACCAGCTGGAACTGCACCAGACGCAGGATGAAGATGCCCATCACCACGGCAGTGGCGATGATCAGCGCGCCGAGGCGGCGGGCAAGGCTTTTTCGGTCCATGGGCAGTTACCTCCTTTGCGGCGGGGAATGGGATGAACGGCGGGTCAGTCGGGCAGAGCGAAGCGCCGGTTCACCCGGCGGGCGGCCCAGAGGCTGACGGGCGAAAGGGCGGCGGTGAACACCGCGATGGGCAGCACCACCTCGAAATAGCGGGCCGCGGCCCCGGCGTAGCCGGGCATGGCGTAGAAGAACAGAAAGTCCACGCCGGTGACCAGCACGGCGCACACGCCGCTCACCAGCACGAAGTTCATGGAGTTGAGCCGCAGATAGAGGCTCACCAGAATGGCGGCGCCGAAGCAGACGCAGAGCATGCCCAGGCCCAGCAGGCCGCCGGGGCGGCCGGCGGTGAAGTCCCACAGGAGGCCGCCCACCGCGCCGAAGAAGGCGCCGGGATACTCGCCCTCGCACACCGCCACCGCAAGGCACAGCGGCAGGATGAACACCGGGCGTATCTCGCCCAGCACCAGAAAACCGGGGGTGGTCTGGAGGGTGGCGGCCACCAGAAGCAGCACAAAGTAGCTGGCCCATTTGCCGGCCAGCATCAGATTGCGCTTGCTGCGTGAGGTCATGGCGCGTCCTCCTTACTCCTCGGAAGAATCAGAAGAATCATCGGTGACGATGAACACATGGGTCAGCTTGTTGATGTCCGCCCCCGGCTCCACCACCGCGATGGTGGAGGTGCCGCTCTCCTCGGGCACCAGCTCCAGGATGGTGCCCACCCGGATGTTGGCGGGGAACTCGCCCCCGAGGCCTGTGGTGATGATCTCGTCGCCCACCATGGCCAGGGTGTCGCGGGGGAGGTTTTCCAGCACGCACATGCCGTCGGCGGCGTAGTCCGCCGAGCCGTTCAGGTTGCCGCTGTCGCGGGTGCGGCTCACAAGGCAGGCCACATAGGACCCGGGCTGCAGGATGGTCATCACCTTGCTGCTGTTCAGGTCCGCCTCCAGCACGCGGCCCACAAGATAGCCCTTGTCGCTGACCACCACGTCGCCCTTTTCCACCCCGTTCAGGGTGCCCTGGTCGATGGTGAAGCCGCCGAAGCGGTCCAGCGGGTCGCGGCTGATGACAAAGGCCGAGGCGTACTGGAACTCGGGGTTCTCCTCCCGGATGTTGAGCAGGTCGCGGAAGGCCCTGTTTTCCGCCGCCAGCTCGTCATAGTCCACCAGCTGGTCCCGCAGCTCCTGGTTCTCCTGCTGCAGGGCCTCGTTCTCGGCGATGATCTGGTCGATGCGCACGTATTTGTCCAGCAGGCCGTCCACCCCGCCGCCCAGCAGCTGAGCCGCCTTCTGGAAGGGGGTGAGCAGCGCGCCCATGATCTCCTGGGGGGCGTTGGTCAGCCGGCCGTTGGCGCCGGCCCAGGCCATCATGCCCGCCAGCACCACCGCCACGGCCAGCAGGATCTTGAATTTTTTGGTGTAGAAAAAGTCGCGCATGGGCAAAACTCCTCGCGTTGCGGTGTGAGGGCCGGGGCCCTCAATTCAAAAGGCGGGCGGCGAAAAAACGCCGCCCGCGCACAGGCTTTCTGCGCTGCGCCGCCTTGTTTTGCGGCGCTTAGAAATGGCTGGAGTCGTCGTCCAGCACGTCGCTGAGGATGTCCAGATGGTCCAGCACCGCGCCGGCGCCCACGGCCACGCAGTCCAGGGGGTTCTCGGCCACATGCACGTCGATGCCGGTCTCCCGGTTGATCAGCTGGTCCAGCCCGCGCAGCAGCGCGCCGCCGCCGGTGAGCATGATGCCGTGGTCGATGATGTCCGCCGACAGCTCCGGCGGGGTGCGCTCCAGGGTCTCCTTGATGGCGTCGGTGATCTTCTGCAGGCTCTCTTCCAGGGCCTCGCGCACCTCTTCGGAGTGCACGGTGATGTTCTTGGGCAGGCCGTCCACCAGGTTGCGGCCCTTGATGTCCATGCTGGTCTCCTGGTCCAGCTCGAAGGCGGAGCCGATCTCGATCTTGATCTGCTCGGCGGTGCGCTCACCGATGAGCAGGTTGTACTTGCGCTTGATGTAGGCGATGATGCTCTGGTCGAACTCGTCGCCGCCCACGCGCACGCTGCGGGCCGCCACGATGCCGCCCAGGCTGATGACGGCCACCTCGCTGGTGCCGCCGCCGATGTCCACCACCATGCTGCCGGAGGGCTCGCTGATGGGCAGGCCCGCGCCGATGGCCGCGGCCATGGGCTCCTCGATGACCCGCACCTGACGGGCGCCGGCCTTCAGGCTGGCCTCCTTCACGGCGCGGCGCTCCACCTCGGTGACGCCGGAGGGGATGCAGATGACCACCCGGGGACGGAAGAACATGCTGTTGCCGCACACCTTCTTGATGAAGCGGCTGAGCATGTTGGCGGTGATGTCGAAGTCGGCGATGACGCCGTCCTTCAAAGGACGGACCGCCACGATGCTGCCGGGGGTGCGGCCGATGACCGCCTTGGCCTCGTGGCCAACGCTGCGCACCTCGTCGTTTTTGGTATCCACGGCCACCACGCTGGGCTCGCGCATGATGATGCCCTTGCCACGCAGGTAGACAAGGGTATTGGCGGTGCCGAGGTCGATGCCGATGTCTTTGCTGAACATGTTGAATTACTCTCCTTTACACACACTCTATGAACGTATATGATGCGATCACGCAGATTTTTACTTCTATATTATAACCGCAAGCCCTGTGTTTCTCAAGCGGCCGGGCGAAGTTTCGCATTTTGTTCAAAATTTTTGCAGAAGGCGGGCCAGACGGGAGACAGGAAGCCCCATAATGTTGTAGTAACAGCCCTCGATCTCCTCGCAGAAGAGGGCCGCGGCCCCCTGGATGCCGTAGCCGCCGGCCTTGTCGTAGGGCTCGCCGGTGGAGATGTAGGCCTCGATCTGCTCGTCGGAAAGCGGGAAAAAGCGCACCCGGGTGGTGGCGGTGAAGGTGTGGCTCTCGCCTTCGTGCCACACGCACACGCCGGTGTGGACGTAGTGGTCCGACCCGGAGAGGGCTTTGAGCATGCGGCGGGCGTCCTCTTTATCCTTGGGCTTGCCGAACACCTTGCCGCCGCAGTCCACCACGGTGTCGCAGCCGATGACGGTGTCTTCGGGGTATTCCCGGGCCACCACCATGCACTTGCCGAAGGCGAGGTTCTCGGCGGTCTGGCGGGGGTCGGCGGCGGTGAGGGTGCTCTCATCAAAATCGCTGCCCACCACCTTGAAGTCGGTGGTGATGAGGCTCAAAAGCTCTTTGCGGCGGGGGCTGGTGGAAGCAAGGATCAATGACATAACGAAACGCTCCTTCGGTTTATTTCAGATGCGGGTGCGGGTGTAGGCGAAAATGGCCAGGCTGATGGTGATGATCTGGGCCACGCTGATGCCCATGGTGAAGTTGAGGTCCAGCTTGATGACGGACAAATCCAGCACCGGGTGGAAGCCGATGCTCTGGGAGAAGGCCAGCCAGGAGAGGCCGGGCGTTCCGGCGGCGAGGCTGGCGATCATGGCCCCCAGCAGGATGCCGGAGAGGATGAAAAAGCAGAGCAGCAATGTGCGTTTCACGGGCGTATCTTCCTTTCTTTTGTCACAGGCGGCCGGTGGAGCCGAAGCCCCCCTCGCCCCGCTGGGTCTCGTCCAGTTTTTCGGCGAAGGTGAAGGCACAGCGGGCCACGGGCATCACCATCAGCTGGGCCACCCGCTCGCCGGGCTCCAGGGTGCAGGGTTCATCCGAAAGGTTCACCAGCCCCACCTGAATGGCGCCGCGGTAATCCGAGTCGATGACCCCCACTCCGTTGGAGAGGGTCAGCCCCCGCTTGACGGCGAGGCCGCTGCGGGCGCACACCAGCGCCACATACTCCGGCCCCGGCAGCTGGATGGCCACTCCGGTGGGCACCAGCGCCCGGCCCATGGGCGGCACGGTGAGGGGCGCGTCCAGCACGGCGAAGAGGTCCGCCGCCGCAGCGCCCGCCGTGGCGTATTCCGGGGCCTTGGCCCCCGGCAGGGTGAGGGTGTATTTCACATTCATCTCATTTCATCCTTTCCGGCCCCGGGGGCGCTGGGGGTCTTGAAGTAGAGCCCGCGGGTGAATTCCTCCGGCCAGCTCTCCCCTTTTTCCAGCGCCGCCAGCACCCGGGCGGCCTCGGCGGGCGTTTCCAGGGTGAACCAGGCAAGCGCTCCGTCCGCCGGGAGTTTTTTCAGCTTGTCCCCCATGTAAAGGGGCACGGGATTGTAGATCTGCCGCACTCCCCCGCCGCAGCGCACCGGGAACTGCCGGCGCTTGCGGTCGGTGAGCAGGCCCTGCTTGTCGCAGTGGGCGCAGTCGGTGACGTTTTGCAGCGGGCAGGCCCGGGTGATCATCAGCGGCAGGTGGCCGTACACGATGGCCCAGGTGGGCACGCCGGGTTCGATGGCCTCCATCTCGGCAAAGGGCGTCTCGGGGGAGACGGTGAGGGCCGAGAGGCCCAGGTCCTTCCAGCACAGGGCGGACAGGGGGTTGGCCACATTGAGGCCGAAGCCGCCGTAGAGCTTCCAGCCCTTCGCCAGGGGCAGATGGCCGATGTTGTGGACCATCACCCCGGCAAAGCCCGCGTCCTTCGCCTCGGCCAGGGCCTTGGCGGCGGCGGCCTCCATGCCGCCGAACATCACACGGGGGGCTTCCAGCACGGTTTTGGCCCGCAAAGCTTCCGGCACCTCCCGCCAGCGCAAAAGGGGCAGGACGATGCCCGCAAGGTCCCCGGGCAGGGGCGCGGGCAGCTGCTCCGGGCCTTCAAAGCGGGCCCAGAGCTGCTTTGCGCCCAGGGCGTGCCGCCGCGCTTCGGGCAGGCGGGCGGGGGCGCAGTTCCAGGCTTTGGGCGCGCTGCGCAGGGCCAGAAGCTGCTCCAGCACGGCGCGGCGCGCGTCGTTCCAGGCCGAGGCGGGCAGATAGCCCGGCTCGCCCTCAAAGTCCACGCTCTCGGAATAAAAAGGGGTGCCGCCGGTCTTGGCCAGCGCCTTTTCGATGGCGGGACGCTGGCTGGCCCGGGCGGGCTCCATAGCCCCGGCCAGGGCCGCTTCGGCCCGGCGGCCCGCGCCGTCGGCAGCGGCCAGGGTGCAGCCGTTTTCGGCCACGGTGACCGTGAAGGCCACCGGCACCCGCTGGGCCTCCCGGCGGTAGAGCTCCCGGATGGCGGGCATGGCCGCCTTGCTGGCGGCGGTGTCCTCGGGGGTGCGCACGCCGAACATGGCGCCGCTGATTTTTCCCTCGATGTAGCCGTTGGTGAAGCCGGAGCGGGAGAACACGTCCTGCAGCTGCTGTTTGTCAAACGGCTCCCCCGCAAGGCTCTTGCGGCAGGCGTTGACGGCGGCGGCCACATACTCCGGTCCCCGCAGCCGGCCTTCGATCTTGACGCTGGCCACCCCGGCCTCGGCCAGGGCGGGCAGGCTGCCCACGGCACACAGGTCTTTCAGGGACAGGTGGGCCGCGCCGGAGCCGTCCGCCGCAAAGGGCAGCCGGCAGGGGCCGGCGCACTCGCCCCGGTTGCCGCTGCGCCCGCCCAGGAAGGCGCTCATGTAGCACTGGCCGGACACCGACATGCACAGCGCCCCGTGGACGAACACCTCGATCTCGATGGGGCTTTCTTTGGTGATGGCGGCGATTTCGGCAAGGCTCAGCTCCCGGGCCAGGATGGCCCGCTCGAAGCCCATTTCCGCCAGCTGCCGCACCCCGGACAGGGTGTGGACGGTGAGCTGGGTGGAGCCGTGGAGGGCAAGGCCGGGGGCCATCTGCCGCGCCAGGGCAGCGGTGGCCAGATCCTGCACGATGAGGGCGTCCACCCCGGCCTCGGCGGCCATGCGGATGGTGTCGGCCAGAAGGCCCAGTTCGCCGGAAAAGGCGGTGGTATTCACCGCCGCGTGGACGCGCACGTCCCGCGCGTGGCAAAAGGCCACCGCCTCTTTCAGCTGCTGTGCGTCAAAATTGCCGGCGGTGCGCCGGGCGCTGAACTGCTTGAGGCCCAGATACACCGCGTTTGCCCCGGCAAAGACGGCGGCCCGCAGGGCTTCGCCGTCCCCCGCCGGGGCCAGCACCTCCACCGAACGGCGAAGGCCGTATTTCTTTGCCAGGCGCACGGCCTGGACGGGGTCCGGCTGCCCGGTCATGCGCGGCTCTCCCGCAGGCGCTGCACTTCCTTCTGCAGGCGCTCCACCTCGCGGCGGGCCTGCTCGGCGGCCAGTTTGGCCTTGGCGGCGTCCTCCAGATAGTCCTTGATCTGGCTGCGCATGTTGTCGGCGCTGGAGGCGTTCTTCTGCAGTTCGTCCAGATAGCCCAGGGCCACCACCACGGCGCTGGCGGCAACGCTGGCCGAGGGGCTCTGGTTCATCAGCTCGTTCATATCCTTGTCCAGCCGCTCGGCCAGAGACTGCACATATTCCTCGGAGTCGGTGGTGGAGATCACATAATTGGACCCGCACACCGTCAGTTTCACTTTGTTCGCAGGCATGGTCTTCCCTCGCAATCGAATCTTCTTGTATTCAAAGCCGGGGCGCGCCCGGTTCTCTTTTATACGCTATTATAATATATTTCACCGGCGCAGGAAAGCCCATTTTTTGAAATTCCGCCCTCTTTTGGCTCCGCAAGGGCGGATTTCGGTTCCCGGGAACGGATTTTTTCTTGAAACAGCCGGCAAAACTTGGTACAATAGAAAAGTATATGGACCGCTTTTTTCAAGGCCTGCGCCGCCCTTTCCCGGCGGCCGCGCCTTTTTTATCCAACTCACAAGACAAGGGGAGATACATTTGGCAAAGTATACGAAACGGGAATTTGACAAACTTCTCAAGGACATGCTGGCCAGCGAATACGGCACCACGCTGGACGTGGCCAGCAACCAGCAGATCTATCGTGTGCTGGCGCTCATCGCCCGGCGCATGATGAGCGACGGCCACAAGAAGTTCATCAGCCGGGCCTACGGCACCGGCGCAAAGCAGGTGTACTACCTGTGCATGGAGTTTTTGATGGGCCGCAGCCTGAAGAACAGCCTGTTCAGCCTGGGGCTGGCGGATGTGGCCGAGGCCGTTCTGGCGGACGCCGACATCAAGCTGGAGAGCATCTACGACGAAGAGCCCGACGCGGGCCTCGGCAACGGCGGCCTGGGCCGTCTGGCCGCCTGCTATCTGGACGGCATGGCCACCACCGGCATCGCCGGCACCGGCTACTCCATCCTGTACGAGTACGGCATCTTCAAGCAGAAGATCGTGGACGGCTGGCAGCAGGAAAAGGCCGACAACTGGCTGCCCGGCGGTCAGGTGTGGCTGAAGAGCCACCCCGACCAGAGCATCGAGGTCAAGTTTGACGGCGAGATCGAGGAGAGCTGGCAGGGCAGCTTCCACCACGTCATCCACAAGAACTACAACAGCGTCATCGCCGTGCCCAGCGACATGTACGTTCAGGGCTACGACGGGCCCGGCGTTGCCAAGCTGCGCCTGTGGCAGGCCAAAGCGCCGGACTTCGACATGAAGAGCTTCAACGCCGGCGAGTACGGCAACGCCATCCGCCAGAACGCCTCGGCGGAGCTCATCAGCAAGATCCTCTACCCCAACGACAACCACATGGAGGGCAAGATCCTGCGCCTGCGCCAGCAGTACTTCCTGTCCGCCGCCTCCATCGGCGACATCTGCCAGAACCATCTGGCCCAGTTCGGCAGCCTGGACACCCTGCCCGAGAAGGCGGCCATCCAGCTGAACGACACCCATCCCACCCTGGCCATCCCCGAGCTGATGCGCATTCTGCTGGACGAGTGCGGCTACGGCTGGGACAAAGCCTTCGACATCTGCCGGCGCACCTTCGCCTACACCAACCACACCGTGATGAGCGAAGCGCTGGAGAAGTGGAACATCGACATCTTCCGCACCACCCTGCCCCGCATCTACACCATCGTGCAGGAGCTGGACCGCCGCTGCCGGGCCGACTTTGAAAAGGCCTTCCCCGGCGACCAGGGCAAGATCGACTACATGGCCATCCTGGGCGACGGTCAGGTGCGCATGGCCAACATCTGCTGCTATGTGTGCCACTCCATCAACGGCGTGTCCAAGCTGCACAGCGAGATCATCAAGGACAGCGTCTTCCACGACTACTACCTCTACAAGCCCCAGGCCTTCAAGAACGTCACCAACGGCATCGCCTACCGCCGCTGGCTGCTGGCGGGCAACCCGGCGCTGACCAAGCTGCTGAGCGACGTCATCGGCCCCGGCTTCAAGCACGACGCCTCCCAGCTGAGCCGTCTGGCCGCCTTCAAGAACGACAAGAAGGTGCTGGACGCGCTGGACGCCGTGAAGAAGGCCAACAAGGCGGAGTTTGCCGCCCACCTGAAAAAGACCACCGGCCAGGTCATCGACCCGAACTCCATCTTCGACTGCCAGGTCAAGCGGATGCACGAGTACAAGCGCCAGCACCTGAACGCGTTGAACATCGCCGCCCAGTACCTGTATCTGAAGGCGAACCCCAACGCCGACGTGACCCCCAAGACCTACATCTTCGGCGCCAAGGCGGCCCCCGGCTACTACATGGCCAAGCAGATGATCCGCCTGATCTGCAAGCTGGGCGAATACATCGAC
>ERZ506950.373-NODE-373-length-33172-cov-6.216747_pt1 | contig 33172 bp, 28 predicted proteins | sample MGYA00512897_ERZ506950 | MGnify/ENA metagenome assembly ERZ506950
TGGGCGACCGCTGTGGCGTGAGCCGAAACAAATACAAGTACATAGGCAAGGAACTCGATAATTTGTTTGACAACTTAAATATTTTTATAGAATGAATTGGCATGAGATTGTAAAATATAGCCCTCAAAACTATGATTCTAATGGTATATATACTACAGATGAATGGACAAGTATATGGGATGTTGGTAAGAAATTCGATGGTAAATTATTTACTCTTGAAGAATATTTAAGAGTAGAACAGCGTTATGTCTCTGTTATACTGTCTATTATGAAAGCGATGAACTGTAAGTATATGACAATACAATACTTAGAGGCAGATAAGGAATATATTACCAGTAGTATTAAATCTTCTAAGTTTTATAACATTGATTCTGAATTATTAAAATCTTTGCCATTATTAGAAGAAAACCGAAGAATTCATATCTCAAAGATTACAGACATAATACGTTTGTCTTTGAGGGAATATATATATGTTGTATTACGCAATAAAGAGCATAAACTGCATATTAAATTTGGATATGATTATTACCTTAATGTTTCTTGTCCATTAAATTATGATACTTTAAAGAATATAGTTTATCGAGAAGGTTTATATTTAGATCCAAGATAGTGATATTTAATATATGGCAAAAAAGATAAGATGTACAAAGAGCAATTAGAACGGGTAACAAGTACCTCGGAGATTAATCGGTATACGATTTCTATAAATGAGGCAATGATGTCACTTCTTAATAAATGTGATATAGATTATAAGACGTTACAAGATACAGTACTTCCTTTATGGCTGAATAAATATATAGAAGTAGGTATCGAAAAACGAGAAGAAGTGAATTGTTACACCTACAAGAACATTAAAAAGTTCGAACTGTTTTATCCGGATTATATTGGAAATGAATTCTCAAACAACAAGGTGGTTGTTGATGTTGATAAAGTTGGAAATGTAGCAAAAAGTCTTGGAATAAGTTTAAAATTTGCCTTTAAAATAGCAGGATTATTGGAGAAGTTTCCTCAAAATTTTAACATTGTAATAAGTTATGACAATATGGATTTTATCGTTTCATTCTATTGCAAAAGAAAATATGAGGAATGGCTAATTGATGATTTGGATTCTTATATGGATGAAGCAATATTTGTAATTACAACGTAATTTGGCTATAATTGCTCGACAGTGGCGACTACGTAACCATTGACGACCTTACCTACAGCTATGAAGGCAAGCAGACGAGGCTAACTGCTCAAAAAAAGCGCCACTACTCCACAACGATATGCTGATTTCCGTTGTGGGGTAGTGGCGTTGTTGTATATATAATAAGGTGTGGTCTTTTACTTCAAGTTGCCTACGCTGTGGAGATACTCCGCAATCTGTACTGCGTTGAGAGCGGCACCCTTGCGGATCTGGTCGCCTGAGAGCCAGAATGTCAGACCGCAGTCGTCAGCGAGATCCTTGCGTACGCGTCCTACGAAGACGTCGTCCTTGCCGGCTGTCTCGAGAGGCATCGGATAGACGAGGTTGGCGGGATCGTCCTTGAGAGTGCAACCGGGAGCGGCGGCGATGGCCTTCTGAGCTTCCTCTACGGAGATGGGACGTTCTGTCTCAATCCATACCGACTCAGAGTGAGAGCGCAGCGAGCTTACGCGTACGCACATAGCCGAGCAGCGAACGTCGCTGTGCATGATCTTGCGGGTCTCGTTGAACATCTTCATCTCCTCCTTTGTGTAGCCGTTGTCCGTGAAGACGTCAATCTGGGGAATGACGTTATAGGCGAGCTGATGAGGGAACTTGCTGACCGTTACAGGCTCGTTGTTTACAAGCTCCTTATACTCCTGCTTAAGCTCCTCCATTGCAGCGGCTCCTGCGCCAGACGCGCTCTGGTAGCTGGCGATGTGGATGCGCTTGATGTGGCTGAGCTGCTCGAGCGGCTTCAATACCACTACCATCATGATGGTGGTGCAGTTAGGGTTGGCGATGATGTTGCGCGGACGGTTGAGAGCGTCCTCGGCGTTGCACTCGGGCACCACCAAAGGCACGTCGTCACACATGCGGAACGCGCTGGAATTGTCAATCATCACGGCGCCGTACTTTGTGATGGTCTCGGCGAACTCCTTTGATGTGCCGCCACCTGCAGATGTGAACGCCACGTCGATGTCCTTGAAGTCGTCATTGTGCTGAAGGAGCTTCACTTCATACTCCTTGCCCTTAAACGTGTATTTAGTTCCAGCCGAACGGGTTGAGCCGAACAGTACGAGGTTGTCGATGGGGAAATCTCTCTCGGCGAGGATGCGCAGGAATTCCTGTCCTACGGCTCCGCTTGCGCCAACAATTGCTACATTCATCTTGTTCTTGTATTTTTTATGTTAATTTTTTACTTTCCTTAAATAATATGTGCAAAGTTACAACTTTTTCTATCAACTTGTTAAGTTTCATGCTTGTTTTTATGTATTATTGTATAATCTGCGTGTGTGTGTGCGCAGAGTGAGCGGAAGATGGACGGGATGAAAGCCTAAACAGACGGAAAGAAGGCTTATGTGGAAAGCAGAGGTCAGACGGTGTTTTGTTGTTTACGCACACATGTAAAATCATATCTAAAAGTAAGCTAAAAAACGAAATCCGCCTCGTTTTTTTTTGGTAGATAAACTGAAATGAGCTATATTTGCGGTGTCAAAGTGACAAAACGACAAAAAATCTATAACATCAACTAAAAACCTTTTACTATGGAAGTCGAAAAGATTATGCAAGCCCTTGAGGCTAAACACCCGGGCGAAGCCGAGTACCTGCAGGCAGTCCGCGAAGTGCTCATTTCTATTAAGGACGTTTACAACCAGCATCCTGAGTTTGAGAAAGCCAAGCTCATTGAGCGCCTCGTAGAACCCGAGCGTATCATCACTTTCCGCGTACCTTGGACAGACGACAACGGCGAAGTACATGTAAACATTGGCTATCGCGTTCAGTTCAACGGTGCTATTGGTCCGTACAAGGGAGGTCTTCGCTTCCATCCGTCGGTAAATCTCTCTATTCTTAAGTTCCTCGGTTTCGAGCAGACATTCAAGAACGCGCTTACCACACTCCCGATGGGTGGTGGCAAGGGTGGTTCAGACTTCTCTATCCGCGGACGTTCCGACGCAGAGGTTATGCGTTTCTGCCAGTCATTCATGACTGAGCTTTATCGTCACATCGGTCCTGATGAGGACGTTCCCGCTGGTGATATCGGCGTAGGCGGCCGCGAGATTGGCTACCTCTTCGGTATGTACAAGAAGCTCACACACCAGTATCAGGGTGTGCTCACAGGCAAGGGTCTCGAGTTCGGTGGCTCACGCATCCGTCCTGAGGCTACAGGCTACGGCGCTCTCTACTTCGTTCATCAGATGATGGCTACACGCGGTCTTGATCTGAAGGACAAGACTGTTGCTATCTCTGGCTTCGGTAACGTGGCTTGGGGTGCTGCCAAGAAGGCTACAGAGCTTGGCGCTAAGGTTATCACAATTTCTGGTCCTGACGGCTACATCTATGATCCGAACGGCGTTTCTGGTGATAAGATCGACTATATGCTCGAGCTTCGCTCAAGCGGTAACGACGTTTGCCAGCCGTACGAGGACGAGTTCCCCGGCTCTAAGTTCATTGCAGGCAAGAAGCCTTGGGAAGTTAAGGCTGACATCTACCTTACATGTGCTACACAGAACGAGCTTAACGGCAATGACGCCGACATGATTCTCGCTCAGAAGCCTCTCTGCGTTGCTGAGGTTTCTAACATGGGCTGCACAGCTGAGGCTGTTGAGAAGTTCGTAGCTGCTGAGCAGCTCTTCGCTCCTGGCAAGGCTGTCAACGCAGGTGGTGTTGCTACTTCTGGTCTTGAGATGACTCAGAACTCAATTCGCTTGACATGGAGCGAGGCTGAGGTGGATGAGAAGCTCCACTACATCATGCACTCTATCCACGAGCAGTGTGTTAAGTACGGTACACAGCCTAACGGCTATATCGACTACGTGAAGGGCGCTAATATCGCCGGCTTCATGAAGGTTGCCAACGCGATGATGGCACAGGGCATCGTTTAAGAGCCCGCAACAAATATTTCGCAAGAAATCAGTCACTTGCGAATTTGTTCCAGCGAATTAAAGAAAAAAAAGTAAGAGTAAGTTCCTTTAGAGAAAGGAATTCTATAATACATATAGGCAAATAGAAATCTACAAGGATACGGCTCTGCCTCACGTGATGTGGTCGCAGAGTAACGGTCCTTGTTTTTTTTCGTTTTATTCTGTTTGCTGCCTTTTTTAACCGACAGTTTAAGCCAAGTAAAGACAAAAGTGAATTTGAAAAACATCCTCTTAGGCTTCAGAATATCGTATGAGCCTTGAGGTTTAAAATAATAACAGCCTCTGTTAAGAGGATTCTCACAATCAGGAAAGGAGAACATATTTATGTATGCAATAAGAATCTTGGTCCTGGCATTGTTGATGACAGCGTGTCTTGCCGTGATGGCGCAGACACAACGTGGCAAGGCCTCCTATTATTCGAAGCGTGCCACTGGTGCGCGGACGAGCAGCGGTGAACGGCTACACCATGACAGCCTCACGTGTGCTCACCGAACATATCCGTTCGGCACGCTATTGCGTGTCACCAACGAGAACAATGGCAAGGAAGTTATTGTTCGGGTTACCGACCGCGGTCCTCGCGGGCGTGGCAGAATCATTGACTTATCTTACGGAGCAGCCAGACAGCTTGGCATCCTCTCGCAGGGGGTGGCGGTGGTACGTGTGGAGCGTGTACGTACCAACAAGGTGCCGTATCGTCCTGAGCCGGAAGTGGATGATTTGCCGGAATTCGATTTCGAGATTACAGAATATACAGTTCCTGAAAACGGAATTATGCACCTTCCTAAGAAAGGAAAGGTGCATAAATAATTAGGAGTTACTTCTTGCTTCTTTTCATCGTATTGACCTTCACCACGGTGACGTACGATACGGGTTTGCCGTCGCGCTCTGCGGAGACGAGCAATCTGGCTTCGCCGTCCTTGATGCGGCGGTCTGCCTTGACGGAAGCGGTGTAGCGTATGCCGCTGCCCGGACCTATCTGCTCCACCAGAATGCTTGGCGAAATCTGGATATGGCGGTTGTCTTCAGCCTCCTTTACTGTGGGTATGATGCCGAAGACGGGCAGGTCCGAGTGATTATATATCTCGAACACCATCTTGCCTTCTTCGTCGGCTTCCAGTATGCCGTCCCCGTTGGCGTCCGTAAAGCTGACGTTCTTTATGTCGAGACGTTCTGCTTCAGCCCTTTCCAGCGTGCTTGCGCTGACGGATGACGATCCGTATCCGGTGGTGTCTGCATTGAAGTCGATGCAGTCATTGCCAGAATTGGTGGTGTCCACCATCTGCGACGGGTCGATTTCCTGGCTGTCATACGTGCTGTTGTAAGAGTGGGCGTATGTATCATCGTAAGAGTGGGCGTATGTATCGTCGTCGTATTGCTGATTACGTGCAGCCGCTCTCTTCTGTCTTTGTATGCGTTCGTTGCGTTGTCCGAGCCTCTCGCTCTGTTCTGCCTTAGCCTGTTTGTCAGCTGAATTGCCTATGGCTCCACCCACGATGGCACCTCCTGCCATACCGATGAGCGTGCCGACGTCGCTGCCGCGCGGTCCTCCGGCTATGCCACCGATGGCAGAACCGACGACCGAACCTAACGAACTGCCGGCATAAGCGCCCGCACCCGCTGCCGTCATACAACTGCTTACAAGAACAGCGCCGCTGACCAATAATATCATATCCTTTCTCATGATGTATATCCTCCTTGTTCCTATTTATCTAATTATCTGATTTTCTTTTTGCAAATATATAAAAAATATGATATAACTACCATATTCTTAATGCTAAAAGAAATATAAAACAATAATCGAAAGGAATTTTAGAACTTCATTACTGATAAAACTACAATTCCTTTCGATATAAAACAGCAATTATCTTTCGCTGTTGAGCGTTGCCTCCAGCTGATGTATCATCTTCGAAGTTTCTGCCGGATCCTTGCTGAGAACGGCGGGAGCAAACTTGCTTACCAAGGCATTGAGCTTCTTCAAGTTGCCCTTCTGTCCGTTACGACGATAGATTTGGCGGAGCTGCCATATCTTTTCGGCGTTCTGGAAGCCTTCCACAAGTCGCTCGAAGCGGATGCTTGGGCGCGGTCCGGGATAGATGCTGTATGTGTCGCCGGCTGCCCAAGTGCGGAAACGTGTGTCGCGCAGAGGGTCTTCCGTCCAGCTGTTCATAGCCCAACGCAGATATCCGTCATAGTCGGCAGCTACCGCATGTATGCCAATCCATGCCGCTTCGGCAGGTGATGAGAACGAGAATGTGCCGGGGAACGGCTCCGTGCAGCACGTGTAGTAAGTGCTTATCTGGCCGCGCTCTCGGCGTTGGCGCAGCACTTTGTCAGGGAATTTCTGTCCGTAAGGGATGGAGAGATAATAGAGATCCTGCTGTATCTCGTCATGATAGTTGCCCGCAAGCGTAATCTTGAAGTCAGGATCGGCGTCCTTTATCACCTTGATGGCAGCCTTCATTGCCTCCATTGGGCGTTCGTCCATGGAGATGGCGGTGCGGCTGAACCATCCTTTCTGGCGCAGATGACGGGCGAAGTCGCGGAGGAAACCGCCCCAATAGGTAGCGTACGCAGAGTCGCCCGGCTCGGCACGCACAAACTGTACGCGGTTTGTAGCCTCGTCATAATAGTCGAAACTGAGGTTCCAGGGTATCATGGTGTAGCAGGAGATGAGCGCATCACGCATGCCAACCTCTTCCGTCATAAACTCCACCCACTTGTCGAATACTGCATAGCTGTACGTCCACGTACCGTCTATGTGGCGGATGCGCGTCACCATGCTGTCGTACGGGTCGAAGGTCTGACCGTTCCAAGGCTTGTGCATGATGGAAGCCGTGATGGCGTGCTGTCCGGCGTCAGCCAGCATGCGCATTATAGGCAGCATGGCGTCCATGTGTTCGCGGCTCCACGGCTCCACATCATAATAGCGAGCCACGGCGTAAGGGTTCTGCCAGAGGTCGATATTGAGGTGCCATTTCGACGGTTCGGTAAGCTCACGGTCCGTTACTTTCAGCTCTATCTTCAGCTTTTCGTCCTTCATTCCCTTGCCGCTTACGCACAATGTGCCCTCGTAAATGCCCGGCTCGGCGTCGCGCGGCACACGGATGTTGAGCCAGATGGGTTGTGTAGAGGTGCGCTTTACAGCCAGATATTTATTCGTGTCGAGCACGTCAGCTACAAGCGACGAATCCCAATCAGCCTTATTGTCGCGACAACCGCAGCCTCCTTTTCCGTCTTTATTGAGCTCGTCGGTCATGACGTATCGCACGAAATAAGGCTGGGCATTCTCTGACTTTATCACGTTGCCCTTGGCAGATTGGAGGTCTGAGACGCTGAGGCTGACGTTGTCAAGGTCGCGAAGCGTATAGATGACCGCCTGTGCGTTGACACGTTCGCCGCGCCAAGCCGACTTTCGGAGCGTGCGCGATGCCGACAATGTGGTCGGAACAGCGTGTTTGCCATAGCGTACGTCGGTGGAAGCCCATGCCGTACGGACGCTGTCGCGTCCCAGGCTGCGTCTCCAAAGCTCGATGGGGTCGTGTGGCTTGGGGTCGGCAAGCTCCTCGTATTGTCCTAAAGGCATGGCTGCCTTGTCGTGCTTCTGCGCCTGTGAAGCGATAGGCGAGATGATGGAGGCCGCTATAATTAATGTAAGCAACAAGAGTGGTGCGTTATTTATTCTCATATCTCGTTATTATTATATGTCTATACGTTTGTTTTACTTCACCATTATCTTCTTTCCTTCCACCATGTACACGCCCTTGTCGAGGCGGATGTCCTTATTGCCCTGCACCATGCCTCGGAAAGCCGTGCGTCCGGCTATGTCGTTGATGGTAACGATGCGCTCTTCGGGCGTTACGATGCGGATGCCGCCGTCCGTGGCAAAGGCGTCCACGTTGCGGAGGTTGTCCGTATTGATGTTGCCGATGGCTGTAGAGGGTGGGAGAGTGGCGCTTTGTCCGTCCTTCTGATACAGTCGCACATAATCGAAGAATGTCTCGTACGTGAACGAAACGTCACACGGACGTGCCCACGAGCCGTCGCCAACACTCTGATTGAGGATAAGATAGAATGGCTTGTCGAAGGGCCACTGTCCCTTGCTGAGCAGGTCGGCGTTCTTCGACTTCGCATAAGAGAACACCTTCACGCCGTCAACGAACCATGAGAGAAGCTCCGGCTCCCATTCCATAGCTATGACATGATAGTCAGCAGCGTTAGTGTAAACGCCACCGGAGTTAGGCTTTGCCTGATTTAGGTCGTACGTCACTTGAGTGTGAACGGTGTGGTAAGTGCGTCCGTCAGCGTCAATCTGTTCCCAAAGGTCAATCTCACCGCACGTCGGCCATCCTGCCGAACCGTCCTGCGGCATCATCCAGAAGGCGGGGAAGTTGCCCGTATGCGGCGTAGTGCGCAGTCGTCCCTCGATGCGTCCGTACGTGAAGTTCATCTTTCCGGCGCTTTCCACGGCACCGCTTATCATGTCCACGTTGCCTTCCTCGTCGATGTCGTTGGCTATGCAGCGTGTCACGAGATTGCCGTTCTTGATGTACGCCGTGCGCTTCTGGCCCTCTTTGGTCTGCGCAGTGAAGCGTTTCCATGTGGGATTCTCGCGTGAGCAGCGGCTCCAGTTGGCTTCGTTCGGCATCGAACCGTCCTCGCCGTTGAATTCATCGGCGAACACCAGCTTGTATTCCTCCGTTCCGTCCGGCTCGAACACAGCCGTTACCATTACGTCGCCGTCTACGTTCTTGCCGTCGATGGTGAATGTTTCGTCCGCTTCAGCGTCCGTCACGTCATACTCGTCCCACTGCTTCACGCCGTCAACGTATTGTCCACCCTTGATGTTCTGTCCGTGGCGCACCTTCACGCCCTTTAGCTGATAGCCCTCGGCAGGAGCCACCGGCATAAGATAGATGGGCTTGCCCTTTGCTACTGTGGTCGGTACGCCCGAAAAGTCGTCGCCAACTATGTGTCCGCCGATGGCGTTTATTTCCAGTTTTACGTTGTCAGACTGAGCCAATACGGGCGAGACCGCTGACATTGCGCTTATGCACAATGCTATGGGTAAGATGTGATTCTGTTTCATGATTAGTTTTTATATGTATAAGTAATGTTTATGTAAAGGTAAGGTTATTTATCCGGTTGACAAAGGAAAACCTTGTTTTGTGATTCTTTTTTTAAGTTATGGCGTATTTTTATAAAGCTAAACTACTGAAAATCTAAAAATTAATGTAATTTTGTGTACTGATAGGTTGATATAAAAATATTTCAGAAATACATTTACCGATATGACTAATCTCCTTCTATTACAATACACTTGCTTTCTTGTGTCACTGTTATTAGCGCCTATAATAATAGTGTCGTATTTTATACAGGAAGGTACAAATCGCAGATATGAGCGTTCCCGCTGGATGCTGGTCACTGCCGTACTCCTTCTTGCTCTCCATTATTTTCTTCAGATGCGCTTTTCCATCCGTGCCACCACAGACACCGGCGCCACGGTGGTGAACATCCTCTTCTATACTCCCGCTGCCTTTCTCTTCTCCGGCTCAGTACTCGGACTTGAAGGCGACCGTCGGCGATTCCGTAGCTATGTGTTGTTCGGAGCCATGTGTACCTTTCTCATACTATTGCTGTTTTTTATAGGATGGCTGAGAAACGGCTGTCTGGAGATGCCATACGTGCAACCCATAATGCATGCAGTGTACTTCGTGGTAATGACCGTGTTTGTGCTTGTGCCTTGGAAGGCTATAAGGCGTAGCCGTAAGAGGGTAATCAACTAGACTGGTGGCGACATCGTACCATACAAGCGCTTTGTCGGCTCTGCCTATCTGCTGATGAGCACCACGCTGTCCGTGCTTGTCATTGCGATAGTCTGGCGACCATTGCTTTTCATAATAGCTCCGTTCGGACTCTTTGCTATCTTCTTTTACGTCCTCTGCTTCGTCTATCTCGGTTTCGGCATGGCATCCATCAGGGACGTGCTCGATGAGGATGTGTCGAATGAAGAATCGTGCGGAGCTGATGATGATTCGGACAATAAGGAGAAAGAATCTGTGCTTTACCCTGCAGAAATGGCGGAGAAGGTGGGTATGGCATTGGATAAATGGGTGAAAGAAGGCGGTTATCGCGACTCGAGTACTAATATCTCAAAGGTGTCGCGTGAGGTTTTTCTTTCGCGTCGTGAACTGAGCGAGTATTTCGACCTGCATCTGCATTCCACCTTCCGTATCTGGCTTTCCGACATCCGACTGGTGGAAGCCCAGAAGATGATAGCTGCGCATCCGGAGTACAGCAACGACACCATCTCCTCTTCCTGCGGCTTTTCGTCACGTAGCCAGCTCTACAAAATCTTCAGCGACAAGCTCGGAATGTCGCCAAAGCAGTGGAGAGAAAAGTTAGATATGGAGGAACAAAAGGGGCAAAATTCGTATGAAGACGAGTGAAAAATACCCTTAGTTGTCCGATTTGATAGGAATCAGACACCTAAATCAAGGGAATCGGACACATACGCATAGGAATCGGACACTTTTTTACGAACTTTTTTATATCTTTGTGATATCAAAAGTGTGGGGTGCCATACTTTTTCATCAACCTATTAATTTCAAAAGCACGAATAGATTGAGAGAATAATATGGGCATATTTCCAGTAAAGCAGAACAGAAAGTAGACAGTAATATGTACAGATGTTACAAATAAAGAATCACACAAGTAATGCCCATAACGAAACCGATAAGATTTTTAAAAAGGCTGCAGCAAGTGATTGCCGCAGCCTTTTATTGTATATGGATTAGCTTCTTTTTAAATTCCGATAACTTCCATATTGACCTCTTGTTTCCTTTTTCTTTTATTCTCCCACGAGCGTTATTCCGTTGTCGGAGATGGTAATGAGTCGGCGCTTATACAGGTCGCCCACCGCACGCTTATACACCTTCTTGCTCACTTGGAAGCGATGCTTGATGTCCTCGGCGTCGCTCTTGTCGCCAAGGTCGCAGTGTCCGCCGTTGTCGCGCAGATACTGTAGGAGCGTTTCGGAGAAGTCGAGTGTCTGCTGGCGGCCAGTCGGCTGCAGCGTCACGTCAATCTTTCCGTCTGGACGAACCGTTGAGATGTAACCCTTTACACGGTCGCCGGTGTGCAGATAGCGGAACACCTGGTCTTCGTATACCAGTCCGGGGTAACAGTTATCAATGATGACCTTGAATCCCATCTCCGTCTTCTGCCACACCAGAAGGTCAACTTCCTGTCCGTTCTTGTAGTAGGGATGGCGTTCGCTGAAGTAGCGCTCCACCTTTGCTGAAGCCACGATGCGATAGCTGTCTTCGTCGATATGTACGTGTACGATGTATTTCTCGCCCTTTTGCATACGCATCTTCTGTTCGCGGAACGGACAGAAAAGGTCCTTCATGAGGCCCCAGTTGAGGAATGCGCCGTACTCGTTCACCCACGCTACCTCAAGGTAAGCGAAGTCGCCCACCTTGCAAAGCGGATGCTCAGTAGTGGCAACCGGACGTTCGTCCTGGTCAAGATAGACAAACACCTCCAGCTCGTCGCCGGGCTTGACGCCCTTTGGTACGTAACGTGACGGCATCAGAATCTCTCCCTCGTCGCCGCCGTCGAGATAAATTCCGAAGTCAACTTCCTTGACTACGGTCATCTTATTGTAATCTCCAAGTTTTATCATATAATATATGTTAGGGTGATTTTTGTATTATTCTGAAATTTCAGATGAATCAGATTGTTCTTTCTCCGGCTCCACGATGCGTCCGTCCACGATGTGAATGGTGCGGTCGGTGATGGAGGCGAGGTGCTCGTCGTGTGTGACGATGACGAAGGTCTGTCCGAACTTGTCACGCAAATCGAAGAACAGCTGATGGAGTTCTGCCTTGTTCTTCGAGTCGAGCGAACCTGAAGGCTCGTCAGCGAATACCACGGCAGGATTGTTTACGAGAGCGCGAGCCACTGCCACACGCTGCTTCTCGCCGCCCGAAAGTTCTGCGGGCTTGTGCGAAGCGCGGTCTGCCAGTCCCATAAACTCCAGCAGTTCCATGGCGCGTTCCTTAGCTTCCTTCGGGTTCTTGCCGCCGATGTATGCGGGGATGGTGATGTTCTCCAGCGCCGTGAACTCAGGTAGAAGCTGATGAAACTGGAACACGAAGCCGATATGACCGTTGCGAAACTTGCTCAGCTCTGACGAACTCAGCTTGCCTACGTCCACACCGTCCACCATAATGGATCCGCTGTCCGCCTTGTCGAGTGTGCCCATTATCTGCAGCAGCGTGGTCTTACCGGCACCGCTCGGTCCGACAATGCTTACCACCTCGCCCTTGTTGATATGCAGATCTATGCCCTTGAGCACCTGGAGGGAGCCGAAACTCTTGGTTATGTTCTTTATGTCTATCATAATTTTCTTCGGATGTTAATGTTTTGTCAGTTTATATAGCTTTCTTCTTACCCACGTTATTTTCCTGCCAACCCACTTGTGCATGGTTTCGTACAGGCTCATGTCCTCGGTATGCTGCGACTGTGCGAAGGTCATCTCCTCCATTGCGTCGCCGTGCTGGTCGGGGAAGATAATCATGATGTTCTTGCCGGAGAAATGGTTCTGTATCTCGTCGGGCAGTCGTTCCAAGGCGTTCTTGTGCGACACGGTGCCCTTACGCGCCGTCACGACGATGAAGAGATGGTCGTCTGATATGGATGAGGCTATCTGTGGCATCTCCATCCAATGATCCATGCGTCTCAGCGATACGCGCATGGCGGAATGGCGGTTGCGGATGTATTGCTCGATGAGCGGCAGCACGTCGTCGCGGCCGTAGAATTCGGTCAGGCACTCCATATTCACGGCGAGGCGGCAGACACGCTCCAGCCAGCGATAGAAGCCTGGCTCGAACTGTGCCCTCGACGGAACTGCCACGTGTATGCGGCGTATGGTGGAGAGCGGCTGGCAGAGACGAGCCATTATTATCTGCGAGTTGAGGCCGTTGAACAGGCTCTGGTGGAAGGCGCCCCAGAACTTCTGCGACACCTCCTTGTGCATGTGCATGCCGATGAGCACGTCGGTGGCGCGGAATTCCTTGAAGGCATGTCTGATGCCGTTGGCGATGTTGGCAGCCACACGCACCTGCGTGGTCATGGTCATGTCGGCAGATGCGGCGTACTTTGCCATGCGGTCGAGCAGCTGCTGGCCCTGCTCCTGATGGCGGCGCATGTCTTCATCGTCGTAAACCACGTTCAGACCCACGAGCGTCGTCGTGTTCTTGGCGTTGCGCATCATCATAGCCACGTTCACGAGGCGCTGGGCATACTCAGGATACTTCATCGGGATGAGAATCTTCTCTTCCGTCAGCTTCGTGTCCTTCTCGTCTGCTATTTCCTTGTCGCGCAGCGTGATCTGCTGTGCGGCTTGTTCCGTAATCATGGACGATATGATGCACGTGAAGAGTATCATAATGACGATGCCGTTGAGCATGTCGTCATTGACGAGCGACTGTCCGGGCGCTGTCTCGATGTTCATGCCAATCATCAGCATGGCGATGGCTCCTGCCGCATGCGCCGACGTCAGACCGAACATCATGTTGCCCGATGATATCGGCAGACGGAACAGCTTGCTGGCGATATAGGCTGCAAGCGCCTTGCCCAACGTACCGAATCCGGCCACGATAAGCACCACCATGAGGATGTTGCCGCCTTGGAAGAGCATGCGCACGTTGATGAGCATGCCCACGCCGATAAGGAAGTAGGGGATGAAGAGGGCGTTGCCGATAAACTCGATGCGGTTCATCAATGGCGATACGTGCGGTATGTAGCGGTTGAGAATCAGTCCGGAGAGGAATGCACCGAAGATGCCTTCTATGCCGACCGACTCGCCGAGCGTGGCGCTCATGAAGAGGATGGCAAGCACGAAGATGAACTGCATGACGGCATCGCTATAGCTTCTCAAGAACCAGCGTGTAAGGCGAGGGATGATGAGCGCCAGCGCTACGCTGTAAAGCACAAACTTGCCTGCAAACCATAGCCAGAACCCGAAGGAGGTTTCGCCCTTGTATGCCTCCACGACGGCTGCCAGTACGAAGAGCGCCAGCAGCAGGGCTATCATTGACGATCCTACCGAAAGCACCACGCTGGGCTTCTTCTGCAGACCGTAACGTCCCACGATGGGGTAGGCGATGAGCGTGTTTGACGCCATGATGCATCCAAGGAGCAATGAGGCTATCTGTGAGTAATGGAGTAGGGTGAGGCTTGCTACGTAAGTGATAATCAGCGGAATGGCGAATGTCAGCAGTCCGAAGACAGCGAACCTTCCCTTGTTTCGGCGCACGCCGTCGGTGTCCATCTCAAGGGAAGCAAGGAACATGATATAGTAGAGTCCCACTTTGCCGAACAGCTCGAAGGAGTTGTCGCGTTCAAGGATGTTGAAGCCATACTTGCCCACGGCAACGCCAGCCAACACCATGCCGATGATGTGGGGGATGCGCAGCTTGCCCATGATGATAGGGGCGAAAAGAATGATAAGCAGCACCACGAAGAAGATGATTGTGGGGTTGGTTATCGGAAAATAGCTGGCGATGTCGGTCATATAATTATGTGTATATTTGTATAATGCAAAGTTACACATAAAAATCCGTAATCTTATTATGATGCCAATAAAAAGAAAGCAGTGCTGACTGTATGGGGATGCAGAAAGTCATGCTTCCCCATCAGTTTGCACTGCTAAAACCTATATTATCCTAATTATACCTCAATTGTTTCGAGTTATAACATTTTTATCATTCTCAGGATTAGTATCTTGCTGAGAATTCGCTTACGTTCAGAACGCGGAACAGGAAGTCGTCTTCATCGTCCATGTAGTCCTGATAAATGCGCATCTTCTTGCCGTCGAAGCGTACTGTTACGTCTGCGTAATCGTCGTCGTCATCGTCATAGTCGCCGATTTCGAACGGCTCCCAGCAGCGAAGGACGCCATAATTGGTGTCTTTCCATTCCCAACGACCGATCTCTACGTCGCCGTCCATATAGAAGCAAACGAATGTGCCGCAGGGCGAGAAGATGGTGCGGTAGCAGTAGTCGTCCTTGTCGTCGAGGATGTCGTCCTCGTCGAAGTCCCATTGCTTGCCTTCAGGCGATAAGGTTACCTCCTGGTACACTCTGCCGAGATTCAGCCATTGCTTGCCGTAAGCGAAGTAAACGCCGTTGGCGTAAAGCCATGTCTCCGAGCTGTCCATTCTCCATGAGCGGCAAAGCTGGCGTATAGCTGGGTCTGGCTTATACTGGAAGTCGATGTCTACTACGATGGTGATGTCCACACCGAAGCTGTTGGTGTACGTAATGGTGGCGTAACCGGTGATACCGTTGTCCTTGATGCGGATGGTGGTCTGGTTGCTAAGCTGGTAAACGCCGTCCTTTACGCGTGTGTATGTACCGTATATATACAGGCCGTTATCAATGATGATGGTACCTTCTGCGTCAACGGCGCGTGTCTTCATACGCTCTGTGCCGTTCTTCTTGAAGATTGCTGTAGAGCCGTCAGCCTGGCGTGTCACGCCGACAGTCTGCTGCTGTGCCTTCTTTGCCTTCGGTGTGGTGATGAGGAAGTGTCCGTCTGCGAAGAGCTCTATGGAGTTGAACTCCTGCTCAGTCTTGCCGTCACCCCAAGTCTTTACGTCCATCTTGATGGCGTCCTTGGCATATTGCTCATCAGCGTTGTTGCCGAGTGTGAATTCTGTGGAAGGCTTTGCACCGTCAGGGAATTGTGACTGCTTCTCGTTATCGTCGCTGTCACATGCCACGAAGCCTAATGAGGCGATGGCAATAATTAATGAATAAAGAATGTTTCGTCTCATAATGTTTGGTTTTTTAGTTGTTAGTAAAATGTGGAAGGTTATGTATTATAACCATTATCGCTTTATTTGCTTACAAATCCGAAGATTTGAGGCTTGTTGAGTTATGTGGTTGCAAAGATATGTAATATAGTTTACATTTGCAACACTTCAGAAATAGAATAATTTATAGGAATTTCTAACGAAATCTAATTATTGTAAACAAACTGACTGTGTGGGCACAAAAAAAGGCATTTGGTTTATTTTTGTAAAAACCAAATGCCCTGATGTCTTGCTTTTTGCATGTCAATGGCATGCTTTTGCGCTATTAATAGCCTGCTGTGAATGTATTTACGGCTACGATATGTGCGGTCATGAGTTCTTCTGTTTCGGAATAATCCTCATAAACGCGCATCTGATTGCCCTTGAATCGTACTGTAACGTCGCCAGACCAGTCGTCATCATCATCGTCGTACGGGTCCCAGTAGTGCATTATGCCGTCGCTCTGGTTGCTCCATTCCCAGCATGCCACGTCCACGTCGCCGTCCATATAGAAGCATACGTATGTTCCGGAAGGTGAGAAGATTACGCGGTGGCAATATTCGAGGTCAGAATCGAGAATGTCGTCATCTTCGATGCCCCACTTATTTGCTGAAGGCGAGAGCTTGATGTCGTGGTACACTCTGCCGTTCTCCATCCATTGCTTGCCGTGTGCCATGTAAGCTCCGTTAAAATACATCCATATCTCGAAGCTGTCCGTTCTCCATGAGCGGCAGAGGCTGCGGTTGGGTGTGGCGGTCTTGTCCTGCGTGGCAAGGCTTACATATACGTTCGACTGGACGCCGTAGCGGTTGGTGTAGGTCACCTCTCCTCTTCCTTCTTCCACGTCATTAAGGAATTCAATCACGGAGTTGTCGCTCAAACGGTAAGTGTGGTCATTCACGCGTGTGTAAGTACCATACTGGTATTTGCCGTTGTCGATGTCCATGGTGCCGTTGTTGTCGGTGGCGCGGGTCTTGAGATGCTTGGTGCCGTGCTTCTTGAAGATGGCTGTGGAGCCGTCTGCTTCACGCGCCACGCTTACGGTGCGCTCCGGGGCGTGGGGGGGCAAGTGGCGTGGTTATCAGATAGTGGCCGTCGCCGAAGAATTCAATGGATGTGAAATCCATTGTGGTGTTGCTCTCCCATCCTTCCACGTTCAGCTTCATAGCGTCTTCTGCGTGTGCTTCGTCCTCGCAGTCGCCGAATGTGAACTCTTGTGTAGGCTTGGCGCCATCGGGCACCTTGCCCTCCTTCTCGTCGTGATCGCTTTCGCAGGCTACGAAGCCAAGCGAAGCAAGGGCGATAAGGCATGAGTAAAGAAAGTTTCTTTTCATAATTTCCTTGTTGATAGTTTTTTTATGATTTTTGATTGTAGGTTATGATGTGGCATTGTCTGCCATTGTTTTCTTAAAGTCTGAAGGCGATGTAAGCTCTGATGCCGCTCTGCTTGAGAGTGAACTTCTCGGTGTTGAATAAGCTGGCGCTTTTGTCTTCGCTGTTGTCAGAATCGTAGCCTTCTTCCTCATCCTCATCGCCGCCAAAGTCGGTCTGAGTGTACTTAATCTTGCCCCATACGCCTTCCACACCGAGTGAGATGGCTTTGTATGCCACTGAAACGCCGGCTGCCATCATACATCCGAATCCGTATGAGAAGTTGTCGTTCTGGATAATGCTGGAAGCAGTAGGCATTACGTGGAAGTAAGCTGTAGCAATGAGCTTGTTCCAGGGATTGACGCTGATGCTCGGACCTACGTGAAGAGCATAGTCAATCTTGTGCATGCCGAGGTCTATTCCGGTAAGCTCTGAAATGCCGATGTCGCCGTCAGGGTCGCCGCTTACGATGTCGTCGAAGCCGTCAGAAGCGCGTGTGCTGCTCTCGCCGCTGTACGAAATTTCCTTAAGTTCCAGCTTGGAGTATGTGACATCGATGAATCCGTAGTCGATACCGAACTTTATCATTCCTGCTATTGGCTTGCTGTGAAGGTAAGATGTGCGGCCCTTCTGGATAAAGAACGAACCATTGGTCTTCCATTTCATCTCCTCGCCGTCAGTGCGCTCGAGATTGGGCGATGTGATACCGATTTTCCAGTACTTTCTGCGCTTCCATGTCTTCTGCATTTCCTGCTCCTGCTCCATGGACGCCATGCGGGTCTCCATCTGCGCAAGTTTCTCTCTTAATGTGTCGGCAGGCTCAACTGTTGTGTCGATAGAATCAGAAGATGCAGTGTAGGTCTGCATTGTAGACGCCGAAAGTGGCATTGCAAGGGCGGCGAATGACGCCACAACGATGGTCTTGAAGATTTTTCTCATTACTGTTTTTTCGTTATAGGCTTCCTACTGAACCTTAGCAAAGCCGGTTAATAAAAATAATGGTGTCAGCGTGGTGCTGACTATGCCCCAACTGTGTTGTAATGTTCGATAATCGAAATTTAACAATTTAAGGTACATAACGCCTTTATGAATGTTAATATGTGCTTTGTTTTTTATCTTATTGCAAAGTTATGTAAAAATGTGATAACTTGCAAGTGTTCCTTTATATGCTATTTAATATGACGTTTCGGATAGTTTTGCATAAAATGCAGATTTTGTGTTTATTCTGCAATATGCTTGGAATAAAGTGCAATAAGGGAAGATAAGGAAAATAAAAATGCTCAGTTTAAAATAATGTTAAAACTGTTGACCGTCATAGCTTGATGGGTATATAAACAAAAAAATCCCCGCAGTCTCTCCGAAGAGAAGACCACGAGGAAACACCCCTGTGGGCGCTGAGGGATTCGAACCCCCGACCCTCTGCTTGTAAGGCAGATGCTCTAAACCAGCTGAGCTAAGCGCCCTTGCTTTATTGCTTTCGTAAAAGCTTTGTTCTTAAAAGCGATTGCAAAGGTAGTTAGTTTTTCTGTAACCTCCAAACTTTTCTGCAACTTTTTTTATTTTTTTTCAAAAAAAAGTGATTTTGCCGCTTTCCCCCTCATATAATCATGCCATATTAGTGGGAAAACGATTGTGAGAGAGATATTCGAAAAAACTTATTTACCATCTTCTTGTTGGATAATATTATTTAATATATTGATATCCAATTTTTAACATCCTTACTTTGTTGCTATACTTTTGTCAATATCTATAATATAATTCTAACAAAATGTATGTTTTGTTCTGTGAAATGTTGATATTTTGTTGGTGATATCGTTTAATTTCCCTAAATTTGTCGCCGTGCTTTTAAACATTTCTAACAAAATTCAGTATTTTATGGGAAAAAGATCTTCAACTCTCCACAAGGCTGCAAGTCTGTTGCTTGCTTTGTTAGTGATGCCTACTGTGCAGTGTCTCGCTCAGTTGAACACACGTAAGCCAGCGTCCAGCGCTTCGGCTCCTAATCGTCAGGCGCCCCTCGTCATCAAGAAGGCTAACGGCACCACGAAGACCGCTTACGGTGTGCTCGGATTCGACCTGACCGACGGCAATATGCTTAACGGACTCGTCAGCTTCCCCTTCACAGAGGGTGCCCGCTTCAGTCTGGTAAAGTATTTTGGCGATGCCAACCATGATGTCACAGCCGGTGCATACGCTGAGCGCTACTACTATGCAGAGCTTACGCAGACCGACCTTACCACGCAGAAGATGATTCCCGTGGAACTGGTTCGTTACGACATCGAGAAGGATGTTACTGAGTCGGTAGGCGAGCTTTCGGGCTACACCAGCCACATCAACGATATGTCGTATGACTATAGCACGAAGACTATGTATGCCATCTCTGTTCTCAACGACGCATACACACAGCTCTTCACCATCGACCTCAACACTGCCGAGAGCAAGCTCGTTGCCGACCTTGACCGTCGCTTCTTCACGCTTGCCTGCACCTATGAAGGACAGCTTTACGGCATCTCTTTCGAGGGCGATTTCTGCAAGATAGACAAGACCAATGGCAACGTCACTGTAGTGGGAGCCACAGGATGGCATCCCACATACTATCAGAGTATGGAGTTCGACCATTCTGACGAAACTCTCTACTGGGCTGCCAACCTCATGGGCGGGACCGATTTCGACGACTGCATCGCTACTGTCGACATCAATACAGGTGCTGCACAGAAGGTGGCTGCCGTTGGCAACAGCCCGCAGATTGCCGGTCTCTACGTTCCGTTTGCTGCTTCTGCAAAGGGCACGCCGTCCGCAGTCAGCGACTTCGAGTGTGTTCCAGGTGCGAACGGTGCTACCACCGTCGCGCTCTATTGGATGAACCCCACACAGACCTTCGACGGCAAGGAGCTTTCTTCTCTTACCGACATCAAGGTTTATCGTGACCGCGAACTCATCAAGACATTCGAGAATCCCGAAATGGGCGAGGAGATGTCTTACACTGACGACCTCGGCGACGTGAAGGGTGGCTATCATTTCTATTCTGTTGTGGCTTCCAACTCTGTAGGCGAGGGTGCCGAGGAGAAGGTACGCATCTTCGTGGGTCGCGACATTCCTGCTGACATCACCACTCTTACTCTCCAGCATGACGGTTATGACAAGGCTGTCATCTCTTGGAATCAGCCCGAGTTAGGTCCTAACGGAGGTTACGTTGACGCTTCTTCTCTTTCTTATAAGGTAGTGCGTAAGCCCGACGGTCGAGTTATCGCCGATGGTCTGAAGCAGACCACCGTATCTGACGAGAACATCTCGCCCGTAGGTCAGTATTCTTATTCTGTTGTGGCTTCCAACGCCGACGGCGAGAGCAATGCTGTGGAGACCGAGACCCGCGTCTTCGGTCCTGCTTACTCAATGCCCGTGACATTCGATTTCACGGCTTTCGATGCTGACAACTCTTGGACAGTTATGGATGCCAATAAGGATGGTTACGCATGGATGTGGACCAAGGTTTCTTCCGGCGACCGTGTCATGGGACACCAGGCTTCCAGCACAGCCGTTTCTGACGACTGGCTCATCAGCTATTACATGCCTTTCGAGAAGGACGCCACATACCGCGCTGAGATGGAGCTTCACGCTTACAGCGCTGACAAGCTCGAATTTGCTCTCCTTGACGAGATGTATACAGTAAAGCCTGCTCAGGTCCTCGACACCGTTACCATCAAGGGCAACCGCGACAAGCAGCGTATCGGCGTTGTCTTCAAGGCAGAGTCTGACGGCTATAAGAACCTTGGCATCCACGCTCTCTCTCCGATGCGTGCCGACTGGCTCGAGGTGTTCAATCTTAGTGTGAAGAAGGCAGAGAAGTCTAATCTTGCTGCCGTTTCAATCAGCGGTCCTGATAAGCCGATGGCAAAGAAGGAAAGCGTCTATACTGTTCGTGTTGAGAACCGAGGTACCGATAAGGCTTACGCTTATCGCGTCACTCTCGTCGACAAGAACGGTGAGGAACTCAATCATAAGGACGTTGCCGTTACTCTTAACAGCGGCGAATACGCAGACGTTGAGGTGGCATGGACACCGCAGGTGGCCGACACCACCGCCATTTGTGGCGTGGTTCGCACATGGCCTGACGACGAGTATGCAGACGACAACACTACAGACTATATGACTGTCATCGTACGCGAGGCATTTGATGGTGACGTTGTAGGTATCGGCCTTGAGTCTTCTTCAACAGCCAGCTCTTCACCGTTCGACCTCTCTAACCAGTATGCAGCAGCCCTCAACATCTATTCTGCTGACGAAATCGGTGAAAATAAGGACATGCTCATCCAGAAGATGGCTTGGCCGTATGACGCCCTTTATCAGTACAGCGACGTGGAGACAATCCCCGTACGCATCTATCTTGCCAACACCGACCTTACCAACACTAAGGACGGATGGATTCCTGAGGAAGACCTTACTCTCGTTTACGACGGCATAACAAGCATCGCACAGAAGAGCACTGGTGATCTGACCATCGCTCTTGACGAGCCGTTCAAGTATGAGGCTGGCAAGAACCTCGCAGTCCTCACAGCAGTTAACTGCGACACTTATTGTCCTTACGTAAGCTTCAGACAGTACAACAGTCCGCTTGAGGGCAACGCCGCTTATGAGTGGGGCAGCTATTACGCTAAGCAGTGGTTCGACTTCACACAGGTTGGTCATCAGAACTACTACTCACGTACTGCAAGCATCATGATTTACATGACTGATGCCAAGACCGATGGCATTACTTCTGCCAACACCGCAGCCGTTGCCGGCACCGCTTACACCGTATCTGACGTGGCTGGCAGAGTAGTGGCAACTGGCGTCTTCTCAGAGCAGGGCACTGTCAACACAAGTGGTCTCCAGCGCGGCGTCTACGTAGTTAGCTACAAGGTGGACGGTAAGCGTCAGGCTATGAAGATCAGCGTTAATAAGTAAAATGTAGTAGCGGACGGCGGACGCCGTCCGACACAATATTTGCATTTCTGATGCTCAATACTATGAGTTGAGCGCACGAAGAAATCTTTGGTGCGAATTTTTTGAGTTTTGAGCGTTTTGGGATAACGTGCTTATACACAGTGTGTTATACGGTTTTATGGCGAAACGCTATGAAATCAAGCTCTCAAATGAGCCACTTTTTGCTGCAATAGCGCCACTTTTACACTCTAATAGTGCCACTATTATCATACAATAGCGCCACTTTTACACTCTAATAGTGCCACTATTGGACTGTAAAAGTGGCGCTATTGTTAAGCAGGGGTGCTGTTTGCTCAGCAGAACACCATAAAAACAGCTTTATGATTCTCTAGAATTGATTTTTATTTTGTAACACATTTTTACTCTTTGTACGATATTTGCATAGTGGACATGAAGCCATGTTTGACAAGAGATTGAGTATGAGCTGCGGGTACCGCAGAACGGGACCTATATCATGAAACCTACTGCAAGCTGCGAAGCGGCGCAACTGTGGGTAAATATGCTCCCCATAAAGAGTTCCCCGAAGGGGGACTAACGCATCCACTATAATGTTGAGGATGATAGTCGGTCCCGCTTTGCGGAACCAAGAGATGGTGAGGTGCTGCTTATTTGTCTGAAAGAAATGAAATGAAGGCTCGTACATTATGACACGAGAGCGTGTATCAGTTGATTGACAATCTTAAGAACAAAAGTTTTGGGAAAGAAGAATAAAAGTTTGGGGAAATTTGTTTACAGTTCTGAGATTTTTATTACTTTTGTAAACAAAACCAAAATACTATGCCTAACAATTCATTTGCAATCAGACTACGGGAAGCAAGACGCATGCGAAAACTCAGCATGGATAAGCTCATCGAACTTGCCGACTTTGTTGTAACAAAGCAAAGTCTTTCAAGGTATGAGCGAGGCGTCATGCGTCCTCATGCCAACGTCCTTTCGGCACTGGCAAAGGCCCTTGATATCAGCGAAGAATATTTTCTCGGCACCAACCTAAACATCAACATACCAATGCTACGCACCACATCTGGAGGCAAGCTGCAGGAAGATGTTCTCACGGCTATAGAGGCGCGACTGTCCTTTTGGACAGAACGGCTTATCGCCAAAGAACGTGAGGCTGGCATCTCCGAAGAGTTTAAGAATCCCATCGAAAACGTTCAGGTATCCTCACTTGAAGATGCCATCCAAACAGCCAACCTCCTCCGCCAGCTCTGGCATTGCGGCGACGGTCCCATCGCCAGTGTACTTCGCCTGTTGGAACGCAAGGGCATCAGAATCATGGAGGATGAACTACCTGCCGAAGTTTACGGCCTCAGCACATGGGCAGACCATCGTCGCCGCTCATAGTCGTTGACACCCGCCTTTCAAAGACCACAGCCGACCGTCTGCGTTTCACAGCCGCTCACGAACTCGCCCACCTTCTCCTCTCCTTCCCTCCCTCTTCAGACCTGTCAGAAGAAAAGCGTTGCCACAAGTTCGCCAGCTTCTTCCTCTTCCCCAAGTCCGCATTCATAGAAGAAATGGGCGGCGAGCATCGCGACGAACTGACGCTTGAGGAGATGATAGACCTAAAGGAACTGTACGGCGTCTCCATCGCAGCCCAAGTGCACGAAGCTTGGGATCTCCGCATGATTTCGCGCGAGCACTACGACTGGTGGTACGACAAGAACATAAATAAGAACCGACTGGAAAAAGGTTGGGGAGTATACGCCTTCCCCGAAACGGTCGGCAGAGAGAGGAGAGTGGACGCAAGGATAAAAAAGAACGTAAAATAGAAAATGGATATGACAGAAATTATATCACATATATATCAAGACAATGAAGGACATTGGGTTACACAATCCAATGAGGACCACTCTGTCGGTGTAGCAAGACTTGCATCACAATTTGCAGGAGAGTTTGGCATGAGCAAATGGGGTAAAGTATTGGGACTACTCCACGATAAGGGAAAAGAGACGGACGCCTTTCAGCAATACATTAAAAAGGAAAGCGGATATGCCCCCGACATTAAAATTTGTGGCAAACATCATCATGCCTACGTAGGAGGGATATTAGCTCAAAAATATTATGGAAAGTCTTCCTATAATTTATTTGTCAACCAGATTGTGTCTCATCATACCGGACTGCATGATTCTGACGAGATAAAAGAAATCATCAATCAAGAAATTCCTTCCGAAGTAAACGTCTATCATACAAAGGAAAAGCTAAACCGACCAGAATTTAATATACAAGAAAACGATTTTCATCATTTAGCTCGCATGCTATTCTCATGTTTAGTAGATGCAGACTTTCTTGATACGGAAGCATTTATGGACAGGGAATCTTATACGTTAAGACAAAACAAAGAAGCATTAAACAATTTACTGCCATTGCTTGAAAACAAGCTAAAGGACTTAAAGACTAAAGCAGACTCTTCCGAGATAAACATCATAAGAAACCAGATTCAGCAACAATGTTTGAAGATGGCTGATACTCCTACTGGTTTCTATAGCTTGACTGTACCCACTGGTGGAGGCAAGACATTGTCCTCACTGGCTTGGGCTATAAAACATGCAATAAAGAATGGATAGAAGAGAGTTATCATCGCTATACCTTACACAAGTATTATTGTTCAGACGGCATCAGTCCTGAGAAGCATCTTTGGAGAAGAGAATGTTCTGGAACATCATAGCTGTGTAGCCCCCGAGCAGATAAAAGACGAGAAACTGAAAGAGAAGATGAAGTTGGCAACAGAGAATTGGGACTACCCTATTATCGTTACCACCAACGTGCAACTGTTCGTATCTATGTTCAGCAACAAGCCATCGGCTTGCAGAAAACTTCACAATATAGTAAACAGCGTGATAATCTTAGATGAGGTGCAGACTCTTCCTACGGATTATCTGCAGCCCATAGTAGATTCGCTGAAAACTTATAATAAACTTTTCAATGTATCCTTCTTGTTCACAACTGCAAGTCAGCCAGTGTTGAGCGGGCTCATTGAAGGGTGTAATCCGAAAGCCGCCTTCAACGGAATAGACCATATAACAGAAATAATACCGGATGATTTCAAGCTACATGACAAGTTACGTAGAGTGAAGCTGAGCATCAATAACGAAGGAAAAACCTATGATGAATTGGCAGAGATGCTGAGCCTGCACAAAAAAGTGCTCTGCATTGTCAACACACGTAGGGACGCTAAGGAAATATACGAACGTCTTCCGCAAGAGGGCATTACATTGCATCTTTCCAAGATGATGTGCCCTGACCATATCAGCGAAACAATAAAAGCTATAAAAACCGCTCTGAAAGACAATAAGAACGAAATAATCCGTGTTGTCTCCACTCAATTAATAGAAGCAGGAGTTGACATTGACTTTCCTTTTGTCTTCCGCCAAGAGGCAGGATTAGACTCTGTTCTGCAAGCAGCGGGCAGATGTAATCGTGAAGGAAAGAATGGCTTAAGTACCACTTACGTCTTTTCATTGTCTAAAGAGCACAACCTTACAAAGGGAGACATACAAGCTGCAAATAGCGCAAGACTAAGTCTTGGAAACGACCATGACTGGTTTGCTCCAGAAACAATGACTTCTTTCTTCAAGCAACTCTATTGCAGGAAAGAGTCTTTTGACAAGAAAGATATAAGACATTATCTTTATTATCCGACAAACAATTTGAGTTTTCAGACAGCAGCCAAGGAATTCCAGCTAATAGAAGACGATGGTGTAAATGTTGTTGTCTGCTGGAAAAACAGCATAGATCTTGTCCAGCAATTATTAGTTAACGGACCATCATACATGCTGATGAAAAAGCTGTCAAAGTATATGGTTAACATCAACAAGACAGACTTCAAAACATTGGCAGACATGGGGGTTGTCAGCGAAAAGAAAGAAGGGCTTTTTGTTGTCGATTACAAACAACAATATGATGAACATATTGGACTTAGAACCGACAATAATTGGGCAAATGAAATATTAATACAATAAAGATAAATAATAATATGGAACATACAGACAGAGAATATTGTTTGGAGGTGTGGGGCGATATGGCTTGCTTCACCCGCCCAGAACTTAAAGTGGAGCGCGTCAGCTATGATGTTATTACACCGTCGGCGGCACGCGCCATATTCGAGGCTATATTCTGGAAACCTGCCATACATTGGCAAATAACCAAAATAGAAGTACTAAATCCTGTCAAATGGACATCAGTGAGAAGAAATGAAGTTGGTGCTGTTGCCGGCAAGTCTGCCATTTATATAGAAGACAAACGTCAGCAAAAGAACTCTTTATTGCTTAAGGATGTCCGTTATAGGATTTGGGCAAAAATGGAATACCGTTCTGTTGCCAAACGAAAAATTGAGAAAGACTTGTTTTCGCACGAACCTGGCAGAGACGAGAACCCTATGAAATACTATCAAATGTTTGAACGGAGAGCAAGTAAAGGTCAATGTTTCAATCAGCCTTATCTTGGAACTCGTGAGTTCTCGGCAGCATTCCGCTTGGTTAATTCAGATGACGAAGCTTTGACTCCTCCTATATCCGAAGAGCAGGGAGGCACAAAAGATCTTGGCATCATGCTCTATGACATGGATTTCCAAGACCCGAAGAACATCCAGCCTATGTTCTATCGTCCACAAATGAAAGCAGGCGTTATTATTGTTCCACCAATAAATAGTGAGGAGATTTTAAGATGATACTAAAAGCATTATACGATTACTATAACAGATGCGGAAATCTTCCTGCTTCTGGCATGGAGGAAAAAGAAATCGGTTTCGTGATTGTTATTTCTAAAGAAGGAAAATTTGTTCGTTTTGAAGATTGTCGTATAGATAACAAACAGGCAAAGACCTATCTTGTTAAAAAGCATGTAGGCAGATCAAGTGCTGTCGTTGCCAATTACCTATATGATAACAGCTCCTATGTGTTGGGATATGCCGAAAATGCAAAAGCTAAGAAAGATGTAGAAGAACAGACAACGAAACGTTCTGACAAGGAAAGCACTTGTCTTGAAGCCTTTAAAGAGAAAGTTGATTCTATCTACAAGGTTTATCCTGAAAATAATGATTTGGCTGCTATTTGTAAATTCTATCAGCAAAGCAAAGAAGAAATACTTGCATGTATTTCGCAAGATAGTTTATGGGAAGACATCAAGAAGAACTTATCAAAAAAGTACTCAACATTCTCGTTCAGAATCGACGGTGACCTAAAGATTGTAGCCGAGAAAAAAGAATTATTACAATTAGAAAACTCTGAAGACGACAATAAAGGAAACGGCTTTTGTCTGATAACAGGGAATAAAGGAACTACCGTTGATACAACAACGGCAACAATGATTCCAGGAAGTCAAGCGACAGCAAAGCTTGTAGCTTTCCAAGTTAATTCCGGCTACGATTCTTACGGCAAGAAAAAATGTGGGAATGCACCAATTTCAAAGGATGCAGAATTTGCCTATACCACAGCTCTTAATGCTATGCTGCAAAAAGGGTCGCATAACAAGTTTGGTGTAGGCAATCGTACCTTCGTTTTTTGGGCTTCTTCCAATGCCGAGGCAGCAGAACAGACGGAAGAGAGTCTGTTCGACCTATTAGGTTTTGCAGACGAAGAACAGGATGACCCAAATTCAAGAATAGAGCAAGTGCGTAAAGTCTTTACTTCCATTTATTCTGGAACTTTGAAGACTTCATTGGACGACCGCTTCTATATACTTGGACTCGCTCCAAACTCTGCCAGAATTGCCGTTGTGTATTGGTCTGAATGCTCTTTGAAAGAGTTTGCAGAAAAGATTCTTCGTCATTTTGACGACATGGAGATTATAGATACTCGTAAAGACGGGAAACCATATATGGGAATAAAGAGCATACTTGCAGCTGTCACTCTTAACGGAAAGCAATCTGAAGCTACACCTAACCTACCAGAGGCTGTTGTCAAGAGCATCTTTCAAGGAACGCCATATCCATTCACGTTGTTCTCTGCATGCATCCGCAGAATAAGAGCAGAGTCAGGAAATAAAGATAATAACGCTATTCGCATAGCTCGTATGGCAATCATTAAAGCTTATCTTAACAGAATAAATGATAATAATAAAAAGATAAACACTATGTTAGACAAAAGTAACACAAATCAAGGTTACCTCTGCGGTCGCCTCTTTGCAGTATTGGAGAATCTCCAATATGCTGCAAACAAACAAGATTCAATCCGTTCTGGATACATGAATGCAGCATCGTCAACACCATCTGCTGTTTATCCAACGATATTGAAATTGTCGAATAGTCACTACAGTAAGTTGGCTAAAGACAAGAAAGGACTTGCTATGTACTTTGACAATCAGAAAAAAGAGATAATGGCGCAGATTTCTGATTTCCCTGACACTTTGGACTTAAGCGATCAAGGCAGATTCTTCCTTGGTTACTATCATCAAAAGAATCATGAGGAAAATAAAAATACTGAAGATTAATAATATTTAATAATTACAATTATGACTGATTTAAAAAATCGAATCGACTTCGTTTACCTGTTTGATGTACAGGACGGAAACCCCAATGGTGATCCCGATGCAGGAAACCTTCCACGTGTTGACTCAGAAACTGGTATGGGTCTTGTTACTGATATTTGTCTAAAAAGAAAAGTACGCAATTATGTACAGATTGCGAAAATGGGCGAAACACACAACGATATATTGGTTAAGTCAAAGGAAATCTCAGGACAAGAGGTTTTCATCAATGGCGAAATACGCAAGATGTACAAAGAAGAACTTGGCATAGACTTAAAAGTCAAAGAAAAAGCACCGGCCGACAAAGTTGCAGCAGGACGTGAAGCGATGTGTAAGCGTTTCTATGATGTAAGAACTTTTGGAGCAGTTCTTTCTACCGGCCCCAATGCAGGACAAGTAAGAGGAGCTGTCCAAATGACTTTTGCACGTTCAATAGACCAGATTATCCCAGCGGAACACGCACTAACAGTTTGTGCAGCTCGCGATGAGGAGAAATCTTACGATTCACAAGTTGGCATTCAAGGTCGCAAGGCTACAGTTCCTTACGGGCTCTATGTCTGCCATGGCTTTATCTCAGCAAGTCTTGCCAAGCAAACGGGCTTCTCGGAGGAAGACTTGGAGCTATTCTTCGAGGCATTAAAGAACATGTTCGACGTGGACCGTTCTGCTGCACGTGGACTGATGAGCGCACAGAAACTCATCGTGTTCCGTCACGAATCTGTTCTTGGCAATGCTCCAGCCAACAAATTGTTCGACTTGGTGAAAATCAAGAAGAACACGGAAGCCGCACCAAGATCGTTCAGTGACTATGTTGTTTCGATAGACAAGGACTCTGTTCCTAACGGCGTTACCGTTGAAGAATTGATTTAGTATAACATAATGTATACTGAAGATGAAATGCTCATGTTGTCGGGGATACAGCACTTTATGTTCTGTCCCCGACAATGGGCTTTGATACATATCGAACAGCAATGGGCTGAAAACAAACTGACGACAGAAGGTCAGATTCTGCACAAGAACGTAGACAATCCCTTCTATCGTCAGAAAAATGGTGATGTCATCACGCTTCGCTCTCTTCATATTGCCTCAAAAGAATTGGGACTATATGGCATAACGGATGCCGTAGAACTTGTTCCTACTGATTCAGCAGAAGATGCCATTACTCATAACCGATACGAAGGTTACTGGAAACCATACCCTGTGGAATATAAAAGAGGACATCATAAGCCAGATGAAAGGGACGAGGTGCAATTGGCTGCACAGGCAATGTGCATGGAAGAGATGTATGGCATCAACATCCCGTACGGAGCACTATATTACGATGAGGTGAAACGTAGAGAGATTATATCCATTTCTGAATCGTTGAGAAATACCACCATTCATTGTGCCAAGCAAATGCACGAGGTCTTCAAATCCGGTGAATTGCCAAAAGCCAACAAACAGCGTCATTGCAAGAACTGTTCGTTAATAAATATATGTATGCCGGAGATGAATGATTGCGTAAAAGTGTCAACCTATTTAAACAATAACCTATATGAGGATATTACTTAACACATTATACATAACCACACCTGAAGCCTATCTCAGCAAAGACGGGCTTAATGTAGTAGTATCCGTTAAACAAAACGAGATATTCCGTATACCCATCCACAACATTGAACAAATTGTCACCTTTGGATATATGGGCGCAAGTCCTGGTCTTATGAAATTATGCGCTGACAACAATGTCGCCCTAACCTTCCTTTCACCGCAAGGAAGATACATAAGCCGTTCACAAGGTCCGACTAAAGGTAATGTATTGCTAAGAAAAGCCCAATACAAGAATTCGGATGAACCAAACTATGCTTTGCATATCAGCAAACTGTTCATTGGAGGAAAAATACAAAACTATCATAACATCCTACGACGTTTCATCCGTGACAATGGTGAAAACCATGACGTAGAAAGCGTAGCTGAATACTTGCATAAATGCAAACACCGTGTCTTTAATGCGGACAATATAGAAACAGTAAGAGGCATTGAAGGAGAAGCGGCAACAAAGTATTTCGGAGTGTTCTCACACCTGTTGCTGAACCAAAAGGAAGACTTCAAGTTTGAAGGACGAAATCGCAGACCTCCCAAAGACGCGGTCAACGCTATGCTCTCTTTTGTTTATACGTTAATATGCAACGACATAACAGCAGCCCTTGAAACAGTCGGGCTTGATCCTTACGTGGGATTTATGCACACTCTAAGACCTGGCAGACCGTCTCTTGCTTTGGATATGATGGAAGAGCTTAGAGCCTACCTGGGTGACAGGTTGGTATTGTCATTAATAAACAGAAAACAGATATCCATAAAAGACTTTGTCAAGCAAGGAGATGATGGTATAGTCATGACGGACTCTGCAAGAAAAACCATTCTGTCTGCTTGGCAAAACAGAAAAAAGGAACAAATCACACACCCATATTTAAACGAGAAGGTCAGCATTGGTCTTCTTCCATACATTCAGTCTATGTTATTGGCAAGGTTTATAAGAAAGGACATAGACGATTATCCCGTATTTTTAATCAAATAGCTTATGTTCGTACTGATTACCTATGACGTGAATATCACATCCCTGAACGGAGCCAAGCGTTTGCGCAATGTTGCAAAAGCCTGCCTAAACCATGGGAAGAGAGTTCAAAACTCAGTATTTGAATGCGTCTTGACCGAATCGCAATATATTATGCTTAAAAGTCAATTAGAGAACATTATTGACTCATCGCAAGACAGCATCAGATTCTATCTATTAGGCTCAAACTGGAAACGTAAAGTGGAGACTATCGGCAAGAATATGGGGATAGATGTCACTGGAGAACTGATAATCTGATATAAAGGGTGCGAACGTATAGTATTGCATAATGTACAGCGACTTTCGCACTCTTTGAAAATCAAATAGATAGATTTATATACCCATAAGATTCACATAAGTATTCAAAAATTTGCATATTATTCGCAAATAATATACTTTTGTAATATGATATTCAGACATTTGCTGAATATGCGGTCGCACCCTACGTGGGTGCGTGGATTGAAACATGTCATGACACATAATGTGGTCATGGTGATAATGTCGCACCCTACGTGGGTGCGTGGATTGAAACTATACGCCACGACACAAGAAGCGGACCAACGGGACGTCGCACCCTACGTGGGTGCGTGGATTGAAACTCATTACCGCTATTGTAAAAAATGCGGTTGTAAGTCGCACCCTACGTGGGTGCGTGGATTGAAACAGAGTATAGGACGGCACTACCGAGTGTGCCGTTCGTCGCACCCTACGTGGGTGCGTGGATTGAAACGTTATCATCGTAAAGCATACAAGCGTGTGCCCCTGTCGCACCCTACGTGGGTGCGTGGATTGAAACATAGTAGAACGACAAACCATTGCCTTTAGCTATGTCGCACCCTACGTGGGTGCGTGGATTGAAACCGCCAACGGACTGCTCACCAGCTAAAGCAGTGGAAGTCGCACCCTACGTGGGTGCGTGGATTGAAACTATAAAAGGTAACCTCGGTCAATTTATGCGTTTGTCGCACCCTACGTGGGTGCGTGGATTGAAACAAGAAGTACATCATCATCAAGACTAGAAGATGAAGTCGCACCCTACGTGGGTGCGTGGATTGAAACAAACTATTAACTTCGGTGAAGTCAATTACGTTATGAAGTCGCACCCTACGTGGGTGCGTGGATTGAAACCTATTGTAAATACGACACAGTTGAAACGAGGTTCTGTCGCACCCTACGTGGGTGCGTGGATTGAAACAGTACAACGAGTACACAAAAAATTACAAGGAATGTCGCACCCTACGTGGGTGCGTGGATTGAAACAGATCTCAACAACTTAAAAAAACATTTATGGGAGTCGCACCCTACGTGGGTGCGTGGATTGAAACATAGACACTTTGTAAAAGCTCAAGACGTTTCTCAATCGTCGCACCCTACGTGGGTGCGTGGATTGAAACTCCACCAAATGGACCAGTTGTTGAAGTGCCATCACCGTCGCACCCTACGTGGGTGCGTGGATTGAAACAGATGTAGCAGAATTGTTAACATTTTCTCCTGTGTCGCACCCTACGTGGGTGCGTGGATTGAAACAATGTAGAGTACACCATTGGTAGTGTGTTTGATGAGTCGCACCCTACGTGGGTGCGTGGATTGAAACTAAAGGACATACAACTATTGTCACCACTGATACTGTCGCACCCTACGTGGGTGCGTGGATTGAAACTAAGCTTGTTCCAGTTTGCTGTGGTTATATCGGGTCGCACCCTACGTGGGTGCGTGGATTGAAACAATGGCGAATATACCATTGGTAGTGTGTTTGACGTCGCACCCTACGTGGGTGCGTGGATTGAAACAATGGCGAATATACCATTGGTAG
>ERZ506950.396-NODE-396-length-31130-cov-6.251778_pt1 | contig 31130 bp, 28 predicted proteins | sample MGYA00512897_ERZ506950 | MGnify/ENA metagenome assembly ERZ506950
GCGGCGGTTCCATCTGCATCACCCGCGAGACCAAGGGCATCGGCCGCGGCCAGGCCACCGCTGTCATCGAGGTGGCCAAGGCCCGGGACGAGTACTACAAGGAGACCGGCATCTACGTGCCCATCTGCTCCGACGGCGGCATCGTCCACGACTACCACATCACCCTGGCCCTGGCCATGGGCGCCGACTTCGTGATGCTGGGCCGCTACTTCGCCCGCTTCGACGAGAGCCCCACCAACAAGGTGCGCATCAACGGCCAGTACATGAAGGAGTACTGGGGTGAGGGTTCCAACCGCGCCCGCAACTGGCAGCGCTACGACCTGGGCGGCGCCACCAAGCTGAGCTTTGAGGAAGGCGTGGACAGCTATGTGCCCTACGCCGGCTCCCTGGCCGACGGCGTGACCAACACCCTCTACAAAGTGCGCAGCACCATGTGCAACTGCGGCGCTTTGAGCATCGAGGAGCTGCAGCAGAAGGCGCGGCTCACCGTGGTCTCCTCCACCAGCATCGTGGAGGGCGGCAGCCACGACGTTGTGCTGAAGAACAACACCAACGCCTGATAAAAACAAGCGAGGCCCCGGGCTTTTGCCCGGGGCCTTTTTCTGTTGAGAAAAGCGCCCGCGCGTTCTGAAAATGAACGCGCGGGCGCTTTTTGTCATTCCTTCTGAGGCCACAGCTTCCAGGCGATGGGCATGAGGGCGAAGCTCAGCGCCGCGCCGGCCGCCACGTCCAGGACCGAGTGCTGCTGCAGCACCAGGGTGGCCCAGCACATCGCCAGACATTCCGCCACCATCAGCACCTTCACCCACCCGCGGCGGGCGAACAGCTTGCTGCGCACGGTGACGATGCCCACCGCCACCGTGCTGGAGATGTGGATGGAGGGACAGACGTTGGTGGGGGTGTCGATGGTGCGCAGCAGTTCCACCGCCTTGCAGAGCAGGTTGTCCCGCGGGATGGGCTGGCGCAGGTCAAGGCCGGTGGGCAGCACCACATAAAGGGCAAGGCAGATGGTCATGCCCACGAACATGATGAAGCAAAGCCGCAGGTAATCGCCCTTGTCCTTCAAAAGAAAGAACACCGGCCCGCCCACCAGCAGCAGATACCAGCTGCAATAGGGGATGATGCCCCACTCGCAGAAGGGAATGAGGTCGTCCAGCAGGCAGTGGACGATGAAGCGGGGCTCGGTGATGCGCTCCAGCGCGAAAAAGCTCAGCAGGTAAAAGGCAAAATAGCCCACCGCGATCCAGGTCTCGGGGTGGCGGCGCAGAAAAGCCGTCAGCCCGTTTTTTGTTTGGTTCATTGGGTCTCCTCCGTTCGGGCGTCGGGGGCAAAGCGCAGCCCCCGCACCCGCAGATAATAGTTCAGCGCCCCGCGCACCGCAGTCTCCGGCAGCTGAAAGTATTCCGCCAGCTGCCAGGGCTCGGTGTAGCCCGCGCTGACCGCGTTTTGCAGTTCCTCAAAGGGCAGATACCGCTGGATGGCCCAGCGGTTCGCCTTGTATTCGTGGCGGCACACCAGGTCGTAGGGGCTGCTCACCCGATGGGTGCAGCCGGTGGCGCAGTGGCCCAGTTCGTGGGCCAGGGCGGCCTTGAATTCCTGCAGGCTGCCCAGACGGTCAAAGTCCACGAAGATGCCGTAGCGGCCCGCCACTTCCACGGTGGCCGCGCCGGCAAAGCCGATGTTGTAAGGGTAGATGCGCGCGTCCAGCGTTTGGGCGTCGCGGTAGAGAACGGACAGTTCCATTGTCAGATTCACGCTCCGTGGCGATGGGGTCAGCGGCCTTCTTTTTCCTGCTGCTGGCGGAAAAAGCGGGCCATTTCCAACAGTTTTTGTTTGTTTTCTTCGGTGAGGGTCTGGGTCTCGCTGTACAGCGCATAGGTGAAATCGTCCAGCCCCAGGCTGGCGGCGGGGGGCGTTTCCACACCCAGCAGCTTGTCCACGCTCACGCCGAAATAGGCGGCCACCTTGGTCAGCGTGTCCCCGCCGGGGGCTGCGCCGGTCTTTTTCCATTTGGTCACCGTGGCGTTGCTCAGGCCGATCTCGGCGGCGGCGCGGCTCAGGCTGACGCCCCGCTGTTCACACAAAGCCTTGTAGATGTCATAAAACACAAAAATCACACCCTTCTTTTGTGCGAACCGCCGAAATCTAAAATTAGTTAGAAGAATCGCTTGACATTCTAACTGCAGTGAGATAATATAAGGGCGAAGCCTAACCAAAGTTAGCAATTCGGCAGACGTAAACGATGGAACGGTTTTATTCTACCGCAAACGCTAACCAAAGTCAACAAAAAGGAAAGGAGGTCGGAAGGCTCTGCCGCTTCAAGAGTACCAGAACAAAAGTCCCATAAAACGGATAGCGGAGCCGCCCTGGGGAATGTGCCCGGCCTGCGGGCGGGCGCTGGGGCCCTATGACCGGGTGGTCTGGGCCGCAAAGGGCTGGCGGCGGGGCGCTTTTGCCGGGTGCGAAAGCTGCTTTGTGCCGCAAAGGGGGCGGGAAGTGCTGGTATACGAGGTGTGGGAGGCGCCGGAAGTGTGGTTTTTGAACGATTGATGCGGGCGGTGCGCGCCCTGTTCGGCGGCGCGGCTCAAACGAAACAAACGCAGGCGGACCCCTGCCGGGGGTGCCGCTGGCGCAGGGCGGGGGAGCAGTGCGTGCTGCCCAGCTGTTTTCGGCAAAAGGAGGAAGGGGAATGGAAGAAAAGAAACGCACGGTGAAACGCCGGACCAGGAAGGGCGCGGAGCACACCGCCCGGTCCATCTGCCGGGAGCTGCTGGCCCGCACGCTGCCCGCCGGCGCGGCGGATTTCGGGGTGCTGCAGACGGTGGCGGAGGAGCTGGGGCGGGAGCAGGGCGGCCAGCCGGACCTTTATCAGCTGATGATGCTGGTGCAGCTGCAGAAGGCCATGAACGGCGACACCCGGGCGGCCACCTTCGTGCGGGACTGCGCGGGGGACAAGCCGGAGGCGGAGAGCCCGGGGGCGGCGGGCCTTTCCGACGGGGACCGGGCGCTGCTGCAAAAGCTGATGCGCCGTTTGGAGCAGGCCGATGCCGCGCGGGAAGGCTGACAGCGCCGCCCGGCTGGCGGCGCTGCGCCAGGCGGAGCGGGACTACTGCCGCAGAGACCCTGTGTATTTTGTGGAGAACTACTGCCACATCGAGGACAAGGACGCCCCCGACCTCATCGCCCCGTTCGCCCTCTGGCCGGGGCAGAAAAAGGCGCTGAAGACCTTCGCGGACCACCGCCTCTGCGTGGTGCTGAAGGCGCGGCAGCTGGGCTTCACCTGGCTGGCGCTGGCGGAGGCGGCGCGGCTTCTGGTGCTGTGGCCGGGGCGCACGGTGGTGGGCCTCTCCCGCTCGGAGGAGGAGGCGAAAGAGCTGGTGCGGCGGCTGGGGGTGATGCTGCGGTACATGCCGGAGTTCGCCCAGCCCGCCGCCAGCGCGCCTCCCGGCTGGCAGGGGGCGGTGTTCGAGACCACCGCCCTGCGCATCACCCTGCGCTTTCCCGGCGCGCCGCCCGGGGTGTTCCAGGCGTTTCCCTCCGGGCCCAGCGTGGGGCGCAGCTTCACCGCCGACCTCATCATCATCGACGAATGGGCCTTTCAGCAGTTCGCCCGGGAGATCTGGGCTTCGGCCTTCCCGGTGGTGAACCGCCCGGAGGGCGGCCGGGTCATCGGCCTGTCCACCATCAAGCGGGGCACGCTGTTCGAAGAAATTTTTACCGGGCGGGGCAACGGCTTTTACAAGCTGTTCCTGCCCTGGTCGGCGGACCCGCGGCGAAACAAAGCCTGGTACAAACGCACCCTGGCGGCGCTGGGGCGGGACCGCACCCTGCAGGAGTACCCCGCCAGCGTGGAGGAGGCCCTCACCGTGCCGGGGGGAGCCTTCTTCCCGGAGGTGAGCGAGGCTTCCCACAAGGCGGGCCCCCCGGCAGAGAACGCCCGCCGCTATGTGGCCATCGACTACGGCCTGGACATGCTCAGCGCCCACTGGATCGCGGTGGACGAGGCGGGAAAGGCGGTGGTCTACCGGGAGTTCGACGCGCCGGACCTGACCATCGGGCAGGCGGCGCGGGCGGTGCTGGAGCAAAGCGAAGGGGAGGACATCGAGCTGGTGCTGGCCCCGCCGGACCTGTGGAACCGCAGCCAGGAGAGCGGGCGAAGCCGCGCCCAGCTGTTCAGCGAGGCGGGGCTTGTGCTCACCCGCAGCAGCCGGGATTTTGCCGCCGGGTGCGCCGCCATGAAGGAGTGGCTGGCCCCGGGCCCGGAAGGCGCGCCCGCCATGACCCTGGGGGATGTGCCGAACCTGTGGCGCTGCCTTGCCCGCATCCAGAAGGACGAGCACAACCCCGACGTTTACGCAAAGACGCCCCACGACCTGACCCACGATGTGGACAGCCTGCGCTATTTCTGCGTGTGGTGGAAAAACCCCGCCGCGCCCGGGGCGAAGGCGGAGCGGGCGGTGTGGGAGCCGGACCTCTATGAGGACTATGAGAACGCCGACGAGGAGGGCAAGGCCTATCTTCTGCGGCGCTACGGCGATCCGTGGGGCTGAAAACAGGAAAGGAGGTGATGTTGTATGCGCTGCCCCCAGTGCGGCATCGAAATGACGGTGCAGAGCCGCACCGCAGGCCCTCAGGGCGCGGTGCTGCGGTTGGCCTGCCGCAACCGCCGCTGCCCCGCCGCTGGGCGGGTGATGGCGGAAAAGCAGACAGGCGAGGCCAAACGAAAGGAGGTGAAAGGATGAAACTGGAGATCAACAACAAGAGCGGTCAGATGGTGAAGGCCCCCAAGGTCTGCCCCGGCAAAAAGCCGGTGAAGGCCAAGGGCGGCGACCTGCGCGCCGGTGCGCAGGCCAAGGGCAAGCAGTGATGCGGGCAAAGAGGGAAAGGAGGAGAGTTCATGGAGAGCGAAGAGCGCGCCCTGCCGGAACAGGAGACGCCCGCCGCTGAGGCGGAAAGCCCACTGTCTGCCGCCGCGGCCCCGGCGGAGGGCGGGGAAGGGCAGGCCCCGGCGGAGGGCTGGGAAGAACAGGCCCCGGCGCAGGAACTGCCGGGCACGCCGCTGGCCCAGTTCGCCCTGGAGCAGCAGCTGGCCCGGGGCCGGCGGCTGCTGGACGAGCAGCTGCGCATCATCGAGTCGGTGGACCCGGCGGTGAAGAGCCTGGCGGACCTGCGCACCCAGCCGGAGTTCAGCCACTTTGACAAGCTGGTGAAGAGCGGCATGACCATCAGCGACGCCTACAAGCTGGCCTGCTTTGACCGGCTGGGCCGCCAGCAGGCGGCTGCGGCCCGGCAGGCGGCCATCAATGACGTGCGCGCCAAGGAGCATCTGGCCCCGGTGGGCGGCGGCCAGGCGGCGGAGGACGGCCTCACCGACGAGATCATCCGCAACTACCGCCAGTACAATCCCCGGTGGACCCGCGCCCAGATCGCGGCCTTCCACCGCAGCTACAAACAAGGAGTGTGAGAGCATGTTTCGTATCTACAAGCGGGCCATCGGCGACGTGGAGCCCTTTGAGTATCTGCCCGGTTCCGAGGAACTGACCGCGGGCAGTGCCGCCAAACTGGCCTCCGGCAAGCTGGCCAAGTGCGGCGCGGCGGAAAAGCCCGCCTGCATCGTGGCGGGCGTCAAGCGGGAGGACGGCGATTACCCGGTCATCCGCGCGCTGCCCACCACCATCTTTGAGACCGAGGCCTCCGGCGCGGTGACCGCCGACAAGGTGGGCACCACCCTGCAGCTGAACGAGACCGCCGACGGCGTGACCACCACCGCGAACGGCCCCTTCACCGTGACCTGGGCCGATGGCGGCACCCTGGTGCGGGGCTACTTCGAGCCTGCGGCAGCTTCTGTGTAAGGAAAGGAGAGGGAGAGTATGAGCATCATCTTCAGTCAGGGGTCCGGCGTCGCCGACTCGGTGTTCGGCAAGAGCCAGGCCCCCATCAAGGCCATGATCGAGAGCGGCGTGGAGGCCTTCCAGCAGTTCAGCGCCGTGGACAAGGTGTTCAGCATGGACACCACCAAGAACTACGCCGAGAAGTACACCAGCGAGACGAGCCTGGGCGACTTCGCCGACGTGGGCGAGAACGGCGCCTACCCCAAGATCAGCATGCGGGAGGGCTACTCCAAGGTCATCGAGCCCACCACCTGGAAGTCCAGCTTTGAGGTCACCCAGGAGATGGTGGAGGACGCGAAGATCGGCAAGGTGCGCCGCCGCGCCAACATCTTCACCACCAGCTACAACCGCACCCGCGAGAAGTTCGCCGCCAGCCTGGTGTCCGGCGGTCTGGAGAACTCCGTGAAGTTCGGCGGCAAGACCTATTCCACCACCAGCGCCGACGGTGTGTCCCTGTTCAACACCGCCCATCCCAGCATCACCAAAAAGGGCATGACCCAGTCCAACCGCTTCAAGGGCGCCTTTTCCACCGAGATGCTGGACGCGGTGCAGGAGAAGATGCAGGCTTTCACCGACGACGACGGCAACCTGCTGAACGTGGCCCCGGACACCATCATCATCCCCAACGTGGGCAGCCTCAAGCGCGCGGTGCTGGCTGTGGTGGGCAGCGATCTGGACCCCAACACCTCCAGCAACGCCCTCAACTTCCAGTGCGGACTGTGGAACGTCATCGTCTGGCCGTACCTGCCCACTGCCATCGGCGGCAAGCCCTACTTTCTGCTGATGGACAGCCAGTTCAAGGACAACTATGAGTGCCTGCCCTGGCTGGACCGCGTGCCCCTGAGCGTGCGCAGCGACATCGACATGAACACCGACGCCAATGTCATCAAGGGCCGCGCCCGCTTCGGCGCGGGCTTCAACAACTGGCGCTGCATCGCCATCTGCGGCGAGGGTGTGGAGGGCACCGAGCTCACCGCGTAAAGCCCCATTTCCAACGGTGCGGCGGGGCGCAAAAGCGCCCCGCCGCTTGCACGGAGGTGAACGATGAAGGACAAAGGACAGGAAAAGAAGCGCCGCGCCTTCTGGCAGGCCCGCCTGGACGACGCCCGCCGCCAGTACGCGGAAAAGCGCGAGAGGATGGACCGCCGGGAGGACTGCTACAAAGGCACCCGTCAGATCCCGGCGGCGGGAGGCGGCGCGGCCAAGGCGGCGGGCAACGTGCGCAACATCATCTATGAGCTCATCGAGAGCCAGGTGGACGCCAGCATTCCCCAGCCCCGGGTCACCGCGGTGCACCCGGAGGACCGGCAGCTGGCCAAAAAGATCGAGGCCATGCTGCTGGCCCAGATACGCCAGCGCAACTTCAAGGAGATGAACGACGAGCAGGAGCGCACGGTGCCCATCCAGGGCGGCGATTTCTGGCACGTGGAGTGGGACCCCGAAGGGGGATTCCACTGCCAGATGGGCGACCTCTCGGTGGAGCTGCGGCACCCCAAGCAGGTCATCCCTCAGCCGGGCGTGTATGACCTGGAAAAGATGGACTACCTCTTCGTGCTGGTGAGCCAGAGCCGCCGCGCGCTGGAAAAGCGCTACGGCGTGCGGCTGCCGGAGGAGGGGGAGAGCGACGTGGCCGCCCGCACGTCGGAGGAGGAAGGCGCCGTGGAGGGCCTTGTGACCCAGAACATCGCCTATTACCGCAACAGCGCGGGGGGCGTGGGGTGCTTCAGCTGGGTGGGGGACGTGACCCTGGAGGACATGGAGGACTACCAGAGCCGCCGCCTGTGGGTGTGCGCCGGGTGCGGCGCCACGGTGGACCCGCCCCGGGGCGGAAAGGCCGCCCGCTGCCCGGTGTGCGGGGCGAAAAGCGCCCGCAGTGAGCCGGTGCGCGTGCAGGCCCTGCCCCGGGACGTGACCCTGCCCGGCGGCGAGGTGCTGGCAGCGGTGAGCGAGGGCCCGGCGCAGCCGGTGGTGAACCCGGACGGCACTTTGCAGCGGGACGAGGTCACCGGCGAGATCATCCTGATGCCGGGCGAAGTGCAGCCCACGGTGGTGCCCGCATACAGCCCCGGGACCTATCCGCTGGTGCTGCGGCGCAACGTGCGCCTCTTCGGCCAGCTGCTGGGGGCCAGCGACGTGGACGCGGTGGAGGACCAGCAGGTGGCCATCAACAAATACGGCACCAAAATTCAGGAAAAGTTGCTGAAGGGCGGCAGCTACGTCACCCTGCCCCAGGGGGTGAACATCGAGACCACCGACCGGGAGCTGAAGATCATCCGGCTGAAAAACCCGGCGGACAAGGCCCTCATCAGCGTGCTGAACATCCAGCCGGACACCAGCCGCGACCAGCAGATGCTGGAAGTCAATTACAGCTGGGCCAAGAGCACCCTGGGCATCACCGACGCATTCCAGGGCAAATACGACGCTTCCGCCACCAGCGGCACCGCCAAGCAGTTCTCCGCCAATCAGTCGGCGGGGCGGCTGCAGTCCAAGCGGGAGATGAAGAACCAGGCCTACGCACGGCTCTACAAGCTGATGTTCCAGTTCATGCTGGCCTACGCCGACGAGCCCTATCCCATGACCCTGCGCGGTCCGGACGGCACGGTGGAGTACGTCCATTTTGACCGCTACGAGTTCTTGAAGCGGGACGCGGCGGGCCAGCTCTACTGGAACGATGAGTTCCTGTTCGATGTGGACCCGGCCTCGAATCTCGCCGCCAACCGCGAGACCCTCTGGACCATGATCGACCAGAAGTATCAGGCGGGGGCCTTCGGGCCGCTGGGAGAGACGGCCAGCCTCTACCGGCTGTGGACGCTGCTGGCCGAGACCGGCTATCCCCACGCCGAGGCCATGAAGGCCAGCGTGGGCCAGCAGCTGGAAAAGGAACAGGGCGGGCAGGCGCAGGAGAGCGCTTTGCCCGGGAAAGGAGGGAGCGTGCTGTGACCTGGAAGGAAGTGAAGCTGGCCACGCTGCAGAAGATGTTCAGCGCCGAGGGCCTGACCATCAACGAGGCGGACGACAGCGTCAGCGAGTACATCAACGCCATGCCCCAGGCGGCCAACGAGGGGCTGCAGCTTTTGTGCACCGCGGGCAAGTATCTGCGCCGGTGCCTGGAACTGGAGCCGGGCGCGGCGGGCGAGACCCGCACCGTGGACCTGAAAACGGCCGCGCCCGACCTCTACCGCATCGAGCAGCTGGAGGTCTATGCCTTCGACGAGGCGGGCGCGCCGGTGCCGGTGCGGGGGGCGAAGCTGGTGGCCGGGCGGTATCTTGTGCTGACAAACCAGCCGGAGAGCAGGATGGTGCTCTATTACAACGCCTGGCCCCAGCCGGTGACCCACGCCACGGCGGACGACCAGGAGCTGCCCCTGGACCCGGAGGTGGCGGTGCTGCTGCCCCTCTACATGGCCAGCCAGCTCTACAAGGACGACGACATCACCCTGGCCACCATGTACCGCAACGAATTCGAGGTGGCCTTCAGCCTGCTCCAGCGGGCGGACACCGGCGAGGTGGGCGGCCAGTTCACCTGCGCCACGGGGTGGTGGTGAGATGGCCCGGTTTTCAGTGCCCGCCCAGCCGTCCCGCAGCGTTTTGCATGTGGACCGGCTGCTGGGCGTGGACATGACCAACGACCCCGGCAATGTGGCCAAGGAGCAGAGCCCCTGCGGCGACAACATGATCCGGGACGTGCCCGGCAAGGTGCGCAAGTGCATGGGCTACCAGCGCATCGCCACCCTTTCCGGCGCGGTGCACGGCTGCCACTTTTTCAAGGACGAGGCGCTGGTGCACGCGGGCGGCACGCTTTTCCGCACCAGCCGCGACTGGCAGGCCGAGCCCGAGCAGGTGTACGAGGGCATGGCGGATTCCGCCAGCCGCAGCTGGCTTTTGGACGGGCGGCTGTTCATCGCCGACGGCAAGGCGCTGCTGGTGTACGACGGCGAGACGGTGCAGCCCGCCGCCGGTCTGGCCAAGGTGCCGCTGTTCACCATTGCCCGGCCCCCGGCGGGGGGCGGCGTGCAGTACGAGCCGCTGAACCTGCTGCAGCCCAAATTCACCGAGCGCTTTGCCGGCACCGAGGCGGACACCGTCTACTGCATGAGCTTTTCGGGCCTGGACGAGACGCCGGTGACCGCCCGCCTTTTGGAAAAGACCGGCGAGTGGCGGGAGCTGACCGAGGGCGAGGACTTCACGGTGGACCGGGAGACGGGGCAGGTGACCTTTGAAACGGCCCCCGGCAAGAGCCCGGTCACCGGCGAGGACAACGTGGAGATCACCGCCGCCCGCACGGTGGCGGGCTATGCCGACCGCATCAACAAGTGCAACGTGGGCGCGCTGTTCGGCGTGGGCGGCGCGGCGGACCGGCTGTTTTTGTCCGGCAACGGGGAATTCCCTAACTATGACTGGTTCAGCGGCCAGAACGACGGCACCTACTGGCCGGACACCGGCTACTCGGTGCTGGGCGGCGGCGCGGGGGCGGTGATGGGCTACTCGGTCATCGAGAACTACCTGGCCGCCCACAAGGACGCTGGCGAGACCGAGCGCAACGTCATCCTGCGGCGGGGCGATCTGGTGGACGACGAGCCCGCCTTCCCCATCGTGAACACGCTGCAGGGGCCCGGCGCGGTGGCCAAGGGCAGCTTTGCCTATCTCGCCTCGGAGCCGGTGTTCCTCACGGCGCTGGGCATCTACGCCGTCACCCCCAGCGACATCAGCGGCGAGCGTTACAGCCAGAACCGCAGCTACTACGTGAACGGCGCGCTCACCAAAGAAACGGGGCTGGAGGCGGCCTCGGCGGCGGTGCACCGGGACCTTTACTGGCTGTGCCTCAACGGCAAGGCCTACATCCTGGACGGCATGCAGGACCTGGGGGTGCGCAGCGGCGAGCCGTACAGCACCCGGCAGTACGCCTGCTTTTACCGCACCGGCCTGCCCGCCGTGAGCATCTGGACCGACGGCGACGCGCTGTTTTTCGGCGACGGCGAGGGCGGGGTGTTCCGGTTCTATTCCGACACTTCCATGCCCGAGAGCTACAACGACGACGGCGCGCCCATCCGCGCGGTGTGGGAGACGCCGGACCTGGGCGGCAAGCTGTTCTACAAAAACAAGAGCTTCTGCCGCTTCGCGCTGCAGCTCACCCCGGCGGCGGCCACCAGCGTGGCGGTGTGGGCCCAGAAGCGGGGCAGCTGGCGTCTGGTGCGCAAGGAGGAGCGCAAGGCGCGGTATCTCAGCTACCGGCGCTGGTGCTACTCCAAGTTCACCTACTCCAACGACAGCACCACCAAGACCCTGCACGGCAAGCTGCGCATCAAGCGGGTGGACAAGGCCCGTTTCCGTTTTGAGAACGACGAGCTCAACGAGCCCTTCGGCCTGATGGCCTGGGCACTGGAGTTCTCCGAGAACGGCAACTACAAAGGATAGGAAAGGAGAGATAGCATGGCATTCGAGCGGATCACCGAGGACGATCTGCAGGGCAAGGGCAACCTGGGCCGCCCGGACACCCCCGGCGTGGACACCACCGAGATGCAGCGCATCCTGGACGAACTGCCCCGGGAGGTCATCGTGCCCGCCTTCAACCGGCTGGCGGAACAGCTGGAGGCGGCCGACGCCGCCGCCAGCCTGGGGGCGCGGCCTCCCGAGGGCCTGCCGGAGGACACCCCCGCCACGGCGCAGGGGGTGCTGGAGGCGATGCAGGCCGGGGCGGCGGAACACGCCGCCCGCACCGACAATCCCCACGCGGTCACCGCGGCCCAGACCGGGGCTTACACCAAGGCGGAGACCGAGGAGGCCATCGGCCGGCGGGTGGTGGAGATCGGCGCGGGAGACATGGCTCAGGCGGTGTACGACCCGGCCAGGCTGGGCGTGGACGTGACGGTGCAGACCTACACCCACACCAGAAGCAGCACGGTGCACAATTTCGCGGGCAGCGGGGCCAACGGCCGGGCGCTGATGACCGCCGACGTGCAGGCGGGGGACACCTTCGCGGTGAACGGTGAGCCGGTGGCGGCCTACATGGGCACGGAGAGCGCCGCCGGCGCCATGGCCGGCAGCCAGTGGAACGGCAGGTGGGTGAGCTTTGTCTTTGACGGCGAGACCCTAAATTTTAAGGGCGGGGGTGGGCTGCCGGCGGCCGACAGGGCAAAGCTCATCCCCGGCAACATCAAAGCAGGGGTGACCTTTTTTGAGGGGACGCCCCGGGCGGTGGCCGGCACCTTCACGGCGGACGCCGACGCCGGCGCCGCCGACCTTCTCAGCGGCCGCACCGCCTATGTGAACGGGGAAAAGGTCACCGGCTCCATCCCTTCCAAGGCCGCCGCCACCTACACTCCCGCCGCCGCGGACCAGACCATCGAAGCGGGGCAGTATCTCTCCGGGGCGCAGACCGTCCGGGGCGACGCGAACCTCAAAGCGGAGAACATCAAACAGGGCGCGAGCATTTTCGGGGTGGCCGGCGCGCTGAAGCTCCTGTATGCCGGCGGCTGCAAAACCGGCACCTACGCCGGCGGCGTCCGGTGGAACGGCGCGTCCTATGTGTATGAGGGCCACAGCTATTTCTACCTGACCGGCCAGCCCAAAACGCTGTATGTGCAGTATGAGGCCACGCCCTATGTCAAGGTGGACGGCAAGACCTATGGGCCGGGGCAGCACGACATCTCCTCGGCGAAGGCCAACTGTTATGTGGAATACGGCGATACGGGTAGCAGGGCCGGCATCTGCATCCTGGGCGTGTGAAGCGGCCCGGCCGGGAAAGGAGAAGACGATTCTCATGCGGAAAAGCAGCGAAAGCGCCCTGCGGGCGCTGGATATTTCAAAGCATCAGAGCACCTTCGCCCCGCAGACGGCCAAGGCGGCGGGCATCTCCGCCGTCATCCTGCGGGCGGCCTACGGCGGCACGCGGGACGTGCGCTTCGAGCGCTTCGCCGCCGACTGCCGCGCGGCGGGCCTTGCCACCGGGGCGTACATCTTTCTGACCCATCACTACTACAATAAAAACAAGGGCAGCGCCGAGACCGCCCGCGCCATCCTGAACGGGCAGATCGACGCGCTGCTGGAGACCCTGGCGGGGCAGGGCGTCACCAGCTGGGTGGCGCTGGACCAGGAGCTGGAGGCGGGCCAGACCATGGCCCTGGCCCCGGCGGAGAACACCGCCCTGCTCAACGAGGCCGCCGCGCGGCTGCGGCAGGCGGGCTATGCCCCCTGCGTCTACTGCTCCGCCAGCTGGGCCAAAAGCCGCCTTGACGTGGAGCGGCTGGACTGCCCGCTGTGGCTGGCTTACTACTATGCGGACCCGGACGACCCGGATTTCGACGGCTGTGCGGCCCTTGAGAACCTGAACACCGCCTGGGGCGAGTACACCCGCAGCCTGGGGCACAAGCTCTGCGGCTGGCAGTTCGGGCGCATCGGCTACGGCGCGAAGTACGGCGTGGGCAGCGCCAACGTGGACCGGGACTGGATCTATTTCCAGCCGGGGGAAGAAGAGGAGGAAACGCCTGTGTTTACATCTGACACACTGAAGATCGGCCCCGTCTCCACCGGGGACCGGGCCGCCATCCGCGCTTTGGCCGAGAGCCTGAGCGTTCCGGCCAGGGACGAGGGGGACTATCTCATCGTGGGCCCCATGGGCTCCGTCAGCCGGGACGCGGTGGCGGGCAGGGCCCTGGCCCTGGGCCTTGGCTGCCGGGACTGGACCGCGACGGAAGAGGGCGGAGAAGAGCCGCAGCAGCCCGCGGGCATGGAGCAGGCGCTGGCGGCGCTGGAGCGCATCGAGCAGGCGCAGGCGGCCCAGAGAGAACAGCTTGCCGCCCTGGCGGAAAAGCTGCGGGCCGCCGGCGGCGCGCTGGCGGGATGAAAGGAGGAGCATCCATGGACAACAGCAATATCTTTCTGGCGGTGAAGGCCGCCATCGTGGGGGTGTTCGGCGCATTCGGCGCAGCCTTCGGCTGGCTGGGCTGGCTGGTGCTGGCCTGGGTGGCGTGCATGGCGGTGGACTGGCTCAGCGGCTCTTCGGCGGCCATGCAGGCGGGCCAGTGGTCCAGCGCCAGGGCCCGCGGCGGCATCTGGCACAAGGCGGGCATGATCGTGGTGGTCATCGTGGCGGCGCTGGCCGACGCGGTGCTGGGCACGGTGGCGGCCAAGGTGCCCGGCCTGCCGGTGGAGTACACGGTGCTGCTTCTGCCGATGGTGCTGGTGTGGTACATCCTCACCGAGCTGGGCAGCATCCTGGAAAACGCCGCCGCCATGGGCGCGCCGGTGCCGGAGTTCCTGATCCGCATCCTGGCGAATGCCAAGGACACGGTGGAGGACGCCGCCGGCGAAGCGTGATGAAAAGGAGGAAGTGAAGAATGGCATTTGTGGAAGGCACCGGCGGCCCGGTGAACGGCACCGGCTGGAAAAACCAGAACAAGAACCAGAGCAGCGCCTCCAAGGGCGGCTCCGGCGGCGCGTCCTATGACCTGAGCTGGCTGCAAAGCCTCTATGCCCAGCAGCAGGCGGCGGCCGCCGCGGCGGAACAGGCCAAGCGGGCCGCGGCCCAGCAGGCCTACGAGCGCAGCATGGCGGCGCTGAACGCCGCCTACAACGGCCAGATCCAGGCGCTGAAAAACAACTACAACTCCACCCTGGGCCAGCTGCAGAGCGACTATGAGAACGGGGCCGCGGGGGTGAACTTCAACGCGGACAACGCCCTGCAGCAGGCCTACATCAACCAGATGATGACCCTCAAGAGCCTGCCTCAGCAGCTCTCGGCCCAGGGCATCGGCGGCGGCGCGGCCGAGACCACGCTGGCGGGGGTCTACAACAACTACGGCAACAGCCGCAACGAGATCGACGTGGCCCGCGGCCAGAGCCTGGGCGACCTGCTGGCCCAGCTGAACGCCGGCAGGACCCAGGCCCAGCAGGCCTACAACAGCCAGCTTTCGGACGCGCAGGCCGCCCGCCTCGCCTACGAGATGCAGCTGGAGCAGAATCTGGCCAACGCCATCGCGGACGCGGCCACCGTGAACTACGACCAGCAGTTCCAGATCAGCAGCCAGTATCTGGAGCAGATGTCCAAGCTGCAGAGCGAAATGGCCTCCGCCGCCCAGAAGGCGAGCCAGACCTCCATCAGCGCGTCCAACACCCAGCAGTCCAAGAGCGTGCAGCAGAAGGAACTGCTGGAGCAGGTGTGGCGCAGCGCCTGGCAGAACGCGAAGAAAGGCGGCGCCAGCAGCTCCGAAGCCCGGCAGGCCGCCAACGCCGCGGCCGCCCAGTATGTGGTGGAGGGCGTGAGCAGCAAACTGTTCACCAAGGCCGAAGCCAACAGCTGGCTCATGCAGATCGCCCAGAACCGCACCTGACAGGTCTTTCGGAACACAACAGCAAAAGCCGCCCGGGCCAATGGCCCGGGCGGCTTTTCTTGTGTCGGCGGCTCTGCCGTGCTTCACAGCCGTCCCATGCGGCTGACGTCGATGCCTAGCAGGATGAGGCAGGCGCTGGCAAAGCAGCGGATGGCGGTCAGGGTGAACAGCGTGCCGGACAGCATCAAAAAGCCCAGCACGCCGATGGACGGATGGGCCGCTGTTCAGGTGATTTGTAAAAGCAAAAGCCGCTTGAACAACGTGTTCAAGCGGCTTTCTGGAGCTGTTAATGCGATTCGAACGCACGACCTCATCCTTACCAAGGATGTGCTCTGCCGACTGAGCTATAACAGCAAATGGCGACCCGGATGAGGCTCGAACTCACGACCTCTAGCGTGACAGGCTAGCGTTCTAACCAACTGAACTACCGGGCCACATCGCGATTGGCGACGTGTTTTATTATATCCAACGAAGGGCAGAATGTCAACACTTTTTTTTAAAAAATGATAAAGAAAAAAACAAGGACTTATCCGCCGCCAGGGGCTTGACTTTCTGCGAGTTTTTTTGTATAGTAATGAGGTGCTCAAAACATAGGGGTATAGCTCAGCTGGTAGAGCAGCGGTCTCCAAAACCGCGTGCCGAGGGTTCGAATCCTTCTGCCCCTGCCAAAAAAAGAACGCCGCCTTCTGATGGTTCCCATAGGTACATTTTCTGAACCGGGTGAATTGTCAGGCACAGAGGCGGACGGCGGAAGCCGTCCGCCTCTGTGTTTTCATGCCAATAACCGCATGATTCCTTCTTTTTCAGTGATTTGTTTTGTCATGTGCGGAGCGGAGTCGCCCTCCCGCATGGGTGTATCCAGCGCCCCAATGTCCCGATATACGATCCGGACACTCTGACCGGTGGAGCGGGAGTGCTTCTTCGACCGCTCCCCGATCTCAATGCGCTGGATGAACAGCCGCAGCAGCTGGGGCGTCAGCTCGTCGATGGCAGTGAACTGCTTGGCCTTCTCGATGAAGGCGTCCACATTGGCGACCGAGGCTTTCAGCCGCTCCAACTGTTCCTCCTTTGCTGGGATGTCCGACTCCAATTCTTTCTGCTCCGCATTATAGTCGGCGGAGAGCATTCGGAACTGCTCGTTGGTCACACGTCCCAGCACATTGTCCTCGTAAAGCCGTTTAAACAGGACGCTCAATTCTCCGTTCCTGCGGCGCATGGCGTCCAGCTCCTTCTGCACACGGTTGATCTCCCGCCGCAGCTCCAAGGTGTTTTTCTGGTTGATGTACTGGGCGAACTGCCGTTCTTTCATCCTTGCGAAATGGGTCACCCTGCGCAGGTCGTCCAACACGATCTGTTTCAGATCCACCTCCCGGATCTGATGAGGCGTACAGGCATCCTTCCCCCGCTTGCCGTAGGTGGAGCACCGGAAGTAGTACTGATCCTCCCGCATCTTCTCCGTCCGGCAGAGCACCAGGTACTGTCCGCAGTCGGAGCAGTAGACCAGGCCGGAGAACAGGTTTGGTTCCTCCATGTGCTTGGGCGGGCGGCGTTTGTGCGCCCGTACATCCCGCACGATGTCCCACAGCTCTTGAGATATCAGCGGCGCATGGGTGTTCTTCACCAGGATCTGCTCACTCTCCGGTCTGCGGATCTGCTTTTTGTTCTTGTAGGAGAGCGTTGTTCGCTGAAGGGAGAGCGTGTGGCCAAGGTAGACGATGTTCTCCAGAATATTTGCTACTGTTTTGCCGCTCCAGCTATATGGACGGGTCGTGTCCAGGTGGTTGCAGTTTTTCCCAGTTTCTTGGTAGTACTGGTTGGTCGGGTTCAGGATCTGCTCTCTGGTCAGGATTCTGGCGATCTGGTTGGGCCCCTTCCCAGCGGCGCACAGCTCGAACATCCGGCATACCACCGGGGCGGTCACCTCGTCCGGCACAATTTCCTTGGAGTCCTTATCCTTCCTTTTGTATCCGTAGGGTGGTTTGGAGCCAGAACGCTCTCCGCGCTCCGCCTGCATCCGCTTGATGGCCCGCACCTTTTTGCTGGTGTCCTTGGCGTGGAGCTCGTTGGCCCAGCTGCGGATGGGGTTGAAGTCGTTGCTGCTCTCCACCAGGGAGTCCACACCGTCGTTGACCGCGATGAACCGGACGCCCTTCTCCGGGAAGTAGAGTTCCGTCAGCTGTCCCACCTGCAGGTACTCCCGTCCCAGCCGGCTGAGATCCTTGACGATCAGGGTCTCCACCTCACCGTCCTCGATCATCTCCACGATTTTCTTCCACGCGGGCCGGTCGAAGTTGGTCCCGGAGTATCCGTCGTCAGACAGGAATAGGGTGTTCTCAAATCCATTGTCTGCCGCGTACTTCTCCAGAAACAGCTTTTGGAAAGCAATTTGTCAAGGGTGTTTTTTCCGCAGGAGTTTCATTATGTCAGCAAGTATATAAAGGAACCGTTTGAACAATTCTACAGATATCAATTGATATCGTTCCAGAAACCGATTTCCGGACTTTCATATGTGCCAACGATTACGCCACGATCCAAGAATGCGTTTCTCTCTTCGCAGCATGTTTCTGGCAATAAGCCGCATGCGTGACATGCCGCCAGATTCAAAGAATCACGTCCTTGGCCTCTACTCATGATACATACTGGATCATTCGAACAAGTTCTAGCGTTTGTAATTGCTTTTCTGAGAATTCTGGGGAATGCATCAGGTCTGCCTTGACGAACTAGTCCACCCAATGTACCTTCCGCATCGCCGCTAGCCGTATAAATGAAAATACCTGCCATCTTTTTGCCTTCGGATTCCTCAGCGCAGTATAGACGTTCGCTCAGAGACGCAATACTATATCCACACTCAAAACTCAGTTGAGAAATAAGCAAGTGAGATAGTGTGTGTAGCATAAGAAATTTTGGCGTTATCCTACGCGGATGATTTTGCCCGATAAACGATGCCGTATAGTTATTGTTAAGCCGCGTGGCCCGGTCAAGGACTGCTGGATAAGATTCAATCCAGTTATCGATATCTTCTTGATTGAACTCGATAAAGATACCTTCACCGCGCACTTCATAAGCGGGGTACCATCGAGTATCAGGTTCCTTTACATCTACAAAACCGACATCGTTACTGGTCATTGCCGGCTGTATTCTGGAAAAACCAATTAATGCATTTACCACACGTACTTTGTCGATAAGGGAAATAGCTTTTATGTGAGGCAAATTATACTCGGAGATATCCATTTCTTCACGGGAGAAATCGCCGAAACTTGAGCTGGTCGCGCCTACTTCGCCAGCCAACGCGGCGTATTCCTCTACACGATACTGGATGCTGGTTACATCTACATCTTCAGGGATCGGCTCTAACCATTTTCGAATCAGGATTTTCTTTACTTCTTCACTAGGCGCGCCAATTTCAAGTGCAATTTTATCCACCCACTTTGACAAGCGACGGGTAATTGTAGCATTCCTTTCCTCTGGATCTGCATCACTAATAATAGTCATACAATCGTCATAGGCTTTGCTTTGCTCAATTTTTGCATTCAACTTGTCTGCATACGGGGGGATGACCAACGAACTATGTACCACAGGAAAGTAAACAGAGGACGCACCTCTTTGCACGGTTTTAGGATAGCAATCACACTTATCTTTGGTATGTCGAAACGGATGATGTCCATCACACCTGAATTGATTGGTTCCTAAGTCTTCGTCCAATTTTTGAAAGCAATCCTTATCAAACGCTCCCTTTAATGTTGCGATAGCACCACAAGAACAGCTTACACTCAATCCCTCTAGCCCTTCCGTTCCAGATGCACCGGTCTTAAATTTCAGTTCGGGATTTCCGCAAATTGGCTTTTTGGCCTTTGCGTGAACCCATTTTATCCAAGGAAAATCATTTAAATGACCTCTTTCACACACCGTGACAATACGCGCTACAACTAAGTCCTGATGGCACTTAGGGCACTGCATATGCTCAACCATATTCTCGTCCCGTTCAAGCGTTTTTGCTTTGGCGGTTTTCCTGTATTCAGCCACCCATTTTTTTAATGGCTGGAATCTTCTACACTTAGGGCAAAAGTACCATTCAGGAAAACGAGAATACGCAATATTAGTTGGTAACGCAAAGTAGTCTACCCCCAGGGCTTTGGCAAAACGATCATCATAGATTCTACTCATTCCACTCCAATACTCCGGCGCAGCAGTAACCAATGTCTGATCCGGAAAGTCTACCATAGCACCTACGCCGTATTGCAAAACCGCCTGCACCGCACGAACGGAGTGGGTAACTTTATTCAGTTCTATCTTTGTCTTCACTTGTTCAGACATTGTTGTCCCCCCAAATTACAATACTCCCCAATACAGGGGTGTCCACATTCCGCATTGAGGTTAGAGTTGCGATGGCATTGTCCTTTCCTGTGGAACCGTATGGTTTGAGCAGCCGACGTGTATCTCCCGTAGGTGGATTGACCATGAATCGACGGCCAAAATACAACGGAACAGACGGGTTCGCTTCGTTGCATTCATTCACATCGGACTGCCAAAAATCGAAGAACTCCTTGATCTCCCTTCGAATTTCATCTATATCATCCTTTGCCTGTCCCTCGGAACGGTCGTTAATTCCGGTTACCCGTTCTGTGACAAATGCTTCGATTTCTTTTATTGTTTCCACAAAGTACTCCTCATCGAAATTAATGGCATCCTTATCTTCTCTCATTCCAGCCATTTGGCGTATCATAGAAACAAGCACGGCATGTAAGGCCCGCTCGCGTGCAGGACGAGAGAACGGAGTTGCTCCGGTCGGCTCTACAAAACGGTAAAAAGATTCATGATAAGAGCGGAATCGTTCGTAATGGGAACGGTCACGACTCTTTGTGGCATCGTACTGCACAAAGACTACACCAGGGAAAGACCGTCCCACTCGGCTGGAGGCTTGAATATATTCACTGGTAAGTTTGGGCTGTCCGATCATCAACATAACATTCAATCGTGCAACGTCAATACCGACGGAGATCATGTTTGTCGCAAGCAGCACGTTAGAAGCATATCGCTTGGCAGCTACATTTTCTTTTGAATATTCGATTTTTTCCAGTTTGTCCAGCGTCTCATTCAATTCGGTGGTGGATACACGGCTGGTAAGTTCATCTGCACTGACAATAAGCCTTCTTCCCGTAAACATACGATTCGCTGTACGAATGATAAAATCCTTAACGTCATCGTCTACCAGAGTTGAAGCCTTACCCAAATCCTTCAAGCTGTTAAAATAAATCGTCAATGTCCACAGTTTGTCTTTAACTTCTTCGGGAATATCCATGGTGTAAACTTTCTGCATAAGCGCGGCCATGGCACGGATTTCCGTCATAGCCTTGGTTTTTCCGGATGGCATAATACCTACATACTTACGTCCGTAAACCCCCTTGCTGTAATCAATCACAGCCTCTTTTGCAAAGAAAGAATCCTCCGCATCCAGACCGGGTGCCGGGAACTGCACAACTTCACGATTATACAGTACAGAACACTGTTCTTTCGCTCTCCGAATTGTAGCAGTGGAAGCAATGATCTTGGGATACACACCCTTTTGGCCACAAATTGCATCCACGGCAGTTTCATAAAGGCCAACCACCGTACCTAACGCACCCGAAATCAAATGCAGTTCATCCTGGATAATTAGTTCCGGGGTGCGATTTTCTTTTCCGGCACCGAAAAAGGCACCGATTCGTCCGTCCCAGGGAAGCATAGCAAATTTGTCCACCGTACCAAACAGCAACGTCGGAGGCGTTTCGTAAAGTTCATCATCGATAATTTGAATGGGGAGCCTTTTGGTAAAGGCACAATCCTCATGAGGACAAAACATATAAAAATGTTTCCCTCTCATGCTATAACCCCATTCTCCGACCAGACGGCCGCCTTTTTCGTCTTTGACCATCTTGGTTCCGCACCACGGACACTTCAGCACCTGAAACTTATTATGACGTTCTTTTTCATTTCTGACATAAAAATGATTACTTACATTTTGAAGTTTTTTCAAATGATATGTCGCATCTTCATTTTTATTTGGAATATGTGCGCCGCCGATCCAGAGGCCAATTGTAATTGGGTCTTTTCCCAGAGGATATGCCGGGTATTTATGCCGCTTTTGGACGCAATCTTGTCTGATATACTCGCAAGCACATATAAGTGTAGCTGCACGTGTAAATTGCTGTGCCGCCAATAGGCGGAGAGTATAACGCATAATAACAGCTGTACCGTTGCTGTTTTCGGGGTGTGCCAGCTTGCGGTAGAAAATTGTAAACGCAGTCAGTCCAAGATATGCCTCTGTCTTGCCACCACCGGTAGGGAACCATATCAGATCAACAATATTCCGCTCCGGAGATTCGTCATCAATTATAGAGTTTATATCCATCAGTAAAAACGCTATCTGGAAAGGCCTCCATTTGCAATTACCGTCGCTCTCCTGGCTGTAATCCATGTTTAAAAGTCTATCGGCAATTTCTTCATCTCCGGGATAACGATCGGCGCTGATTTTCGACATATCTCCCTGCATCGCAATATGAATTCTCTGCATAAACATTGCTCGATTCGCCAACAGAAAGGCCTTGTACGCATTGTCATTTTGTGACAAAGTATCAATACCGGCGTACATCCTCTTATATGCGCGCTTGCATTCACGGATATTGTTGGCGGCAGCGGATACATATCTGGGATCTAGGGTTTCAGCTGTCTTTTCCAGACTATCGACCCAGTTTTTATACAGGTCGACCAAGCTCCGCATGGATGCAAGTTTGGTAGCTCGGTCGGATGGATCAAGGTCTGACAAATACTTCATGGACAATTCTTCGTCTTTGATGAGATCATTTCGAGGCAAGGAAAAGCTCATCGACGGAACCTCGGTTATAGGTAAGAAATCACTCCATATGGCCCCAACGCCTGACGCATTAATCTCCCAATCTACGGATGTACCCAAACCTGTTCCATATATTTTTTTGTGCCGGTACAACAAATCCAGAGATCGCTCTTCCGAATCCATCGCAGTTACATCCGCGTTGGGATTGCTTTCTACAAAAATGAAGTCGTTATTCTCGGATGAGACTTTGATCTTGGCCTGAAAAATGCATCGATTTGCTTTTACGGGAGACTCTTTCCGGTCATTCACCAGCATAATAGTAATTGACCATAGGTTATCTCCTATTTTTCGTCTCAAAGCCACCAGCTTCGCATCGGTGCCGTCCAGGTTGTGGTTGGCTTCGTCATCAGCATAGTCCCCATGGCTAAAGTCGAGCACAAATTCCGAAATTTCATGTGGAACCCGCACATACCCCATAGCACAGTAGTCAACAAAGCGATAGGCTATTTTCTGAAGAATGGAAAATTCATTTTCCGGAATCGTATCACGCTCGAAAATATTCCGGACTTCCTTGGCAGTTACAGAAGAAATCAGCCGCAGCGCTTGAACATCCTTGTCATACACCATAATATGGGCCAATTCGGGAGGTACTCTGTAGGTGTCAGGATCATTCGGAAGATAGGGAATCATGCAATCCGGAACTTTGGCATTTCGATATGTGGCAAATGACAAGCACCCTCTGACGATATTTGCATTTCCGTTTACAATGAACGTAATTCCCATGGATGAAGGCATATACTGTGTAGCCATTTCAATCTCTTCATCTAAGTTTTCGTCGGCAGTTTCGTCAAATGCATAGGTTCTCTGTTTCTTCTGTTGAACAGGGTCGGTACCAGGGTCTTCGCCAGAAAACGAACCGGAATCTTCTGCCGAATTACCAGTTTCTTCTAATTCAACAGTCTCGTCATTATCCTGATTAACTGCATTCCCTTGCGGGAACAGGATTCCGACTGAATAGCGGCTGGTAGGAGTGCTGGAAATAAGTTCATGTTCTTTATCGGGCAAAGAAAATTCCGATCCGGGACCCAGAAGCTCATCCCTAATTATACCAATATACTCTTCCCGGGCAGAAATCATAGACTGTCTGATTGTACTATCTGTCACATCAATACCTCCGCTTCTGTAATGGGCGTGTTCACCAAATTGATGCTAATATTTACACTTTTCTCCAGTTCCGTAATGTATTCGAGTTCCAGTGTTTCCGAAAGATTGTCCACATTGTCATATACCACACTCAGAACACTGCCTTTCTCAGGGATATTGCCGCTGAGCTTGTCATTGATAGCTTTTGCAATTAATTCAAGAATCTTTCGACGGTCATGACGCACAACTCCACATGCCTCAAAATATCCATGGCTATCTGCCAGCAAATAAGGATCCTGCGTCACGATTGCAATATGCTCCATAGTGCGTTCCTTACGAGGCCCGACAATATGACTGTCATCAATAAGCCATTGCCGAACAGTAACCTCCTGGACAGAGCTTCCAACCGCTCTCATGTTCTGTGCGACCTTTCGATAAGTAAAGTCATTGGCTTCTTTATACTCCCGTAATGCCTCTTTCCAATATTGAGACTTTTCGTAAACATCAATTGCACCTTGTCCCAAACGTCCGTCGCGAAGCAGACGTTCATAGATAACGTCAACAATATTCTTGGTGTAATCATCACGTTTAACAAACACCAGCACGTCTCCGGGCAGTAGTTGTTCAGGAGATTTTTCAATCACATTTTCTGCAATGTTGTCAAAAACAACCGCCGAATAATACCTGGAGAAGAATATTTGCTCTCCCGAAACAAAAGTACCCACATATTTAACTTCAGACATCGGAGCATTAATTCCTCCTGCATTGCTCCTCTGCACTAATTTGTGAATATCAAATGTATTAAGGGCATCAATATATTCGTCCAGAACGGAGAACCGCTGCATCTCCTTTTCCATGTGCATTTCCAAAGAAGGGTCATCTTCTTTCGGATCGTCCTCCAAACGGGTGGCACCGATTCTTTGGTCCAGTTTTCGCTCGTATTTTGCGATCTTCTTCCGCCGGAATGTAAATACCTTTTCCTCACATTCATATAGAAGAACATCTATATTCCGTGCGGACATGCATTGTAACGGATCAAATCTCTTATTATTCAATTCTCCGACACACAAAACCGCATCGTATTTTTTCTGGCTATCGAAACGATTTGCCGTCACACAAATCATAGCTTCATCAGCAAAGTATTCAGGGTATTCCATGCGAAGTAAGTCCGCATAATATGCCTTTGGAACAACGATTGCAGCCTTGCTAAATTTATGTGAGTCCAAGTATTCCTTAAGAACATTTGCCTTTGGACAGGTATTCAACCGTTCACGATACTTATTCTCCAATGCATCTGCCACAACCATACATAATTCTTGCATAGCCCCGGCCTGATCCGCAATACTCCATAATTTTTGAATGCGTTCTTTGGGGGGAGTAACCGCTTTGTTAATTTGTCCATTGCAAATGGCTTTTTCCATTATTTCCAAACGGAAAACTGCGGTATTAAGAAGATTCAATAGGCCGTGCGCAGTCACTACAAAATCGTCTTTGGTAGGTTCATGCCAATTGGACTGTTTGATGACAACAAGCGCATTTTTTATGGTTTTGTATTCATCCCAACTCCAACCTTCTCCTACGGGAATTGCTGTGACCGTATGGTGTATTACATTCATAATCTGCCGGTGAAGTTCTGCAGTAAGTGGATTGTCATTGCGAATCATTTGATTACTCTTGGATAACAGATTTTTTGTACAAGTAAATACAGAAGCTCCCTCATACATCTCTAAGATATGTTCGCCCATGCCCGCTTTGATTGGGGATGTAACATAAGCAAAACGTAACACTTTTCTTCGGAGTAAATCGGTAAGTTCGGATCCGTTCTCAATCATGGACACGCCACCGATAACCAATAAACCCACTACTTTATTTCCGTTTCTATCCAGAATCAGATCTCGTGCCGTCGAAATTTTGCTTGTTACTTTCAAAACCGGTTCCGCTTTTGTCGGATTCAGACCAAACTGATGCTCTTCACCACCGCTGGTGTAATATGCCGCCGGAATAATATCCAACAAGCCAACTTCTTTGCCTTCGCCATATACAATGCGGACTTGTTTACAGATTTCACCAAAGAAAGTGCGGTCAGCCACAATAACGACTGAGACATCAATTTGTGCAGGTATTTCCTGTATATCCATATCAAATACAAAAGCCAAAAAATCCTCACGGTTTGTTTTTTTCTTTCTAATACCGCGTCCGTCGGTAATCTGAGACTCGCCATAATAAGGTTTTATCAGATGCTGATTTTTTTCCAGAGGAAGAAACCTGGTCATTTTCCCGTTTTTTCCTTTTCCGTCTTGCTCAATTATCATGCAAAGTTTACCATATTCAACGCGGGTACCCTTCCAGCGATACCTCTGACCATTATACATGACCATATCGTCTATCTGCAGGGCGGAGATAATATCGTCATTTGTAGACAAGTTATAAGATAGACAACCCAGTGCAACGGCAACAATGGAAACGGCATCAAAGCACAGAGAACCTGTATGAAGAGCAAAATTAACCGTTCTCTCCTTTGATACCAATGAATTGGCAAAGAAAGACAGATATTCTTCAATGATTGATTCTTTTGATATTAGTGCATCACCGAAGTAAATATCGCATTTTTCCAAAATAGCATTTGCCAATTTTTCCGCCGTCACAGTTATACACCTCCGCCTATGGTTCTTCTCCGCGCAAGATAGCTAAACAATCAAGCATAAACCGTGCCATCTCCTCAATCACTGGAATTGTAACGGAGTTGCCAAACTGCTTATACTGCTGGACAACCGGCATCCCTTCAGGGAATGTAAATTCGTCCTTACCCTCAGCATTCACGAAACCGTAGTTAATAAAGCCTTGGAGTTTTCCCCACTCGGTGGGAGTCATAACACGGATGCCCTTATCGTTGAGAGGGGTTTTCTTCCCTTTAATAATTTGTCCCGCAATTCCCTCTTTGGGATCGTAAATTAAATTCCGTTCGCGACCTGAACCTCCTGTTGCCAATAATGTGTTGGCTATAGGTCTCTCAATTTCTTTTGCATTCACGATCCGATAACCAAATCCGTAACCTTTTCCTTCTTGGCGCTCTCGATGCTTGATGAGCGTTTCCAAATAACCAGATGCCATATAGTACCTCGGGGGTACATCATGTTCTAACACATCATTCAAATCATGATATAGTTCGCCCACTCGAGTACAAGGCATTTCCGTTGGCAGCATAGCCAGTCTCTCCGGGGCAAATCGCTCCGTATCAAAACCGATTATGTATGTACGAGGTCGATTTTGCGGAACGCCAAAGTCGCGAGAATTGCGAACAAAAGATTTAGGCACATATCTGAGCGTCCCATCTGCTTCTTTTGTGACACCAATTACATGGTACCCCAAATCATTTACAAGCGTTTCGATAATGATTTTGAATGTTCGCCCTTCATCGTGAGAAACCAGACGATCTACATTTTCCAAAAATAAAGCAAACGGTCTGGTTCTTCTAATAATATCGGAGATATGGAAAAAAATTTTACCTTTTTCTTCGTTTTCAAAGCCTTCCTGCAACCCGACCCGGCTGAATGTTTGGCAGGGAAATCCAGCCAAAAGCACTCCATATTCCGTGTTTTCCACCTGCCGTTTAAATTCATCACTGGTCAAATCGTTTTCGGGATTGTCCCCATATAAATGTTGGTATGTTTTACAAGCGTACTTGTCAATTTCCGAAGAAAGTACATTGACAAACTGCCCTGTAAGTTCAAAGCCGCGACGAATGCCGCCGATGCCAGCACAAAGGTCAATTGTTCTATACGGCTGAACGGGGAAAACTCGCAACTCATCCAAAATCACGGAAATACAGTATTCCAGTTCTTTTTGTATTTCATGTCCCCAGAATCGAAGAACAGTCCAACCTTGTTCCTGTAGCCGTGCCGTTACCTCAACATCTCTCTGCATATTACGCTCAATTTTAGGAATCCAAAAATCACGATTACTTTTTATTTCATTTTGTGACTGTTTCCAGTTATATCCATGCCAAAAATCTCCGTCACAGAATATCGCGATTTTTCGAGCAAAAAAAACAATATCCGGTTTTCCAAAAATCGTCTTATTGTTCCTTGTAAATGTAGTAACCCCATGGCGAACAAGTTCCCCGCACAGAAGTTTTTCCAGTGCGGTATCACTATTGCGCACCCGGCTCATATTTTTATGTATTTGTTCTCGACTCTTCTTGTGAGCCATTGTGCATCTCTCCAACTTTCAAGATATAGGCCGATAAATTGTAAAGCCTTCGATTTCCGCTACAAAATATTAGCATTGTTTTCTATAAGACAGACTTTTTCCTTGCTATCTCATACAGTGTTTTTACAATCCCGCTGCATGAAGGGTTCGTTTTATGAAAGCATTGCATCCCAATTCATGCGTAGAACTGGTCAGTACCATTCATAATATCCGCCATGGACAATTTCGACATTTTCAGGCGCTGCAGATATTATCTCCATCAAACTTGGATGCTTTTGTTCTCCTCCAAAGCTTTTTCCTCTCTGTTTTCAGTCACATAAGGAAAAATGCGCCCACATCCACTACAGCCACACTCCGATCCGATCGGTCACTTTTTTTAGAACTCTTCGTTTTTGGGCATATTCCAGTAGCTTGGGTACATTCTTTTTCGTATCTGCTACATAACTCTGAATGGCCTTGTTGTAGGTCTCTCTGTCCATTTTGTTTTCGCAAAAAACGCATTCGCAAATCAGCCGGTCTCGGTCAAATATTTGCATAGTACAGTCACCATAATCAGCGGTTGTAACACCAAAGGTCAAAAATTCTTTTTTCATGTAATACGGCCGCACAAAGGGGTGGTCCAGCTTAAAACGAGATTTGGATGTATCCCGATCGACTGCAATATTCCATTCCAGAGGTGTTCGGTCAGAATAGCGGTAATAGAACAGGGCCGTATACATACACAACACGCCATCCGGAAACAGTTGGGAAACTTGAGCCGCCTCGGATATGGGTTCATCCACTTTACAAAGGCGGTAATAACCTTGCTTAATTCTCTCAATGATTTGTGATTCAACTATTTTTCGAATCGCATAGGTGTTATAGCCAAGGGCTGCAAGATCAGATGTGCGGAATACACCTCCACATTCGTCTGCTAACTTTTTGATGATATCTTTATCGGCCACATTTTCACCAACCTTCCGCACGAATTCGGCTTGTGATGCAACTTTATAAAATAATTATACGGGTAGCACATAAGAAAGTCAATGTAATGAGGATGCTTTTGCGTGCTTAACGGCAAATATCGGCGGAAAGTCCGCTTTTCATATCGACTGAACGGATGTCGAAAACTGTTAGAGACACTTAAAATCCCGTGCGATATCCTTAACGCATACATGATGACATCTCATGCTACCGCTTGTGATTACCTTCTAAACGAAACAGCAGGAATTAAAACATTTACAATTATGAAAGGCAGCGGAGCCCATTGTTGGCTGCGCCGCCTTTCGCGTTATCGTTCCTGCTCCTGCTTGCACCCGCGGATGGGCTGTGACATAGATTTGTACTTTTGCTTCGCCAGTTTGCGGGCAGCATATTCCTCCATGGAATCGTTGGTCAGCTTCGCCTGTGCCCGCTTCGCGTCCATCCACCGCAGGGGAGAATACTTATCTCCATACGCCTGCTCCAATTTTTCATTGGCGGCGGCTTCATATCCGGATCGGATAGCATGCCGCGCCTCATACAATTCAACCGGGTCAAGCCCGGTGGACTGCGCTTTTACCCCGGCGTATTCCTGCAATACCGTCTCCAGTTCAACGGAATATTTCTGTTCCTGTGCCTCCAGCTTTTGCAGGCTGGCTTCTAGTGCGGAAATATCCTTGCGGAAGGTTTCGGCCTCGGCATCCTCGGCGTAATCCAAGTGCTTCAGCAGCAATGCTTTTTCAGAGCGCAGTTCCTCCAAATCCTCGGTCAGCTCTGCAATTTTGGACGCCAGCTCCTTATGCTTGAAAATCTTCCGGGCAGGCAGGGCCTTCTTCTCGGCCAGCAGGGCTTTGCGCTCCTTACTCTTGTCCTTGATCTGCTGTACCAGCCCGGTATATCTCGCCAACTGCGGTTTGTACGCATCAAGGGCCTTCTGGCAGCTGCTCCGGCCCGCACGGATATGGGACAGCTGATAGCAGAAGATCAGCACCTTGCTGCGCAGCTTTTCCAATTTTTCGGCAACGACAGGCACGGTGTGGGCAACCAAAGCAGCCAGCTTTTTGATCTCCGCTTTCAACTCCCGCAGCAGGGCGTTGCCCGCCTTGATCTGCCGGTTCAGCTCACAGCGGTCAGAGATAATGCCGCGCCGCTCCAGCGCCTGGGCCGCCACGCCCTCGTGGATGGTGGGGCACTCCTCCAGCCCTCGCGCCGCATGGCTGCGGTGGTCGATGCGTTCCGTATGACCAGCCTGCTCCAGACAGCGGTTCGCCGCCGTGGCCCACGCCTCGCGCCAGACGAGCAGCTGTTCTTCACTGTTCCACCGTGCAGAGATGGGGTTCTGCCTGCCGTACCGGGTACTTTTGGGGTGTTTGTCCGCACGAACATAGCCATGTGCCTGAGCTGTGGAGGGAGCCATATACATCTTCTTTTTGCCGACTTTGTAGGGGTACTGCTTCTCCCAGCCCTCAGCCTGTGCGGTTTTGAACTCGGCTGCGGTAAAGCCGCGTTCATCGCCGTCCTTGACGCAGAGATATTCTTTTTCAGTCTTGTACTGCCATGCGCCCGACTCCGTCAGAGGACGCACCGTCAGCAGGATGTGGGCGTGGGGATTGTGGCCGTCGGTGTCATGGATCGCAACGTCGGCGCACATTCCCTCGGCCACGAACTGCTCCCGGATAAATTCTTCCAGCAGCCCGATCTGCTGCTCTCGTGACAGCTCGATGGGTAGCGCAGCAACGAACTCCCGCGCCAAGCGGCTGTCCTTGGTTTTTTCTGCTTCCTCCACAGCGTTCCAAAGTTTTTCTCTGTCCTGCCATTCCGGGGGAGCCATTGGCGGCAGGAACACCGCCTGCCAGGCAAGGCCCTGTTTGCGGGTGTAGTCATGCTGTACCCCGTCATAATCGTTAAACATCCGGGAACAGCTCAGATAGGCCGAAGCGGCCACAGCGGAGCGCCCCGCACCCCGGCTGACCATCTTGGCCTCCAAATGATAAATCGCCATAGATCACCTTGTCCTTTCTAAAGTGGTTCTGGAATTGCTCACCACTTTTTCTAAAAAGGGCGTCGTGAATCACGACACCCAACCAAACAGGGGTGGAACGATTTGTTTCGCCCCTGTATCTGCGACAAAGCTGCCGGTGGCAGGTTTGCGCAGGCAGGCGGCGGGATGGGGTGGTATATTGCCACCCCATGAACAGGGGGTTCCAAAATGGAAGCCCCTGCGCCGACTGCGTGGGCAAGGCTGGCAGTTTGTAAAAAATGCAGCCTTGTCCAGCGGCTCCCGCAGGAGACGCAATCCCCCTCGGAGAGCGCACGTGCCCGACCAACGGGAGGGATACCACCGCCTGCTTTAGCAGGTGGTGAGTAAGTGCGCCCTTCGGGATAAAAAAGAGGAAGGCCCCCGGTTTCCCGGAGACCTCCCCGCCGTTTTCAATCGTGCCCTGCCAGCTTCCGCCGCAGGTATTCTTCCAGATTGTCAAGCCCTACCGCCTGTACTTCCGGCAGCACTTTTTCCAGTACAGCGCCCTCCTGAATGAGCCGCCTTGTCCGGGCTTTTCGCTCCTTCACCCGGTCCCGTGCCTGGGCTTCCTCCAAGCGGTGCTTCGCCTGCAACAGTTTCTTTTCTTCATCTGTCATGGATTTACCTCCGCTTCTGCCAGATCAGGTCATAGCCCAGCACATCGGCCAGCTCCACAACTTCCTTATAGCGGATAGATTCCCGCTGGAGCTTGGCCGACAGGTTGGAAACGCTGTCCGACCAGTCGTATT
>ERZ506950.400-NODE-400-length-30850-cov-6.883228_pt1 | contig 30850 bp, 26 predicted proteins | sample MGYA00512897_ERZ506950 | MGnify/ENA metagenome assembly ERZ506950
AGAACAAGCTTAGGAGGCTATGGCGTCCCGCCGTAGCCACGCACCCACAAACGACCAAGCATTAGCTGCGAGTAGCCACGGACAAGCTGATGAAGTAATCTGCGGGGTGTGCTTGCTATGGGAGGCTGCGTGGCTACGGCGGGACGCCATAGCCTCCTAGGTTTGTCTTATCAGCTGTATTTTTTCAGAACAGACTCTTTATTGTTTCTAACTGGCGGCTAAACTGACCATCATCACAAGAAAGTATTGTGAACAGAATCACTAAACCTATTGCTCCTAAAAGCAGATTTATCTTTATGCGGTCTGTATTTCCAGATATTAATGCACGAATAATGCGATATAAGTACATCACTATCATAATCATTATGGCAAGCAACAACACCCAATTGCCATAGTAGACAATTTCTCTGATTATTTCCCTCATAATATGATAATTAAGCTAATAATTTAACACGTTTTTACTGACTGATAGCGTAGCCAATTAATAACTACTAATTAAAAAATAATAACTGGCGATGGCAGGGCTATGGATGCGAAACATATTTGCGTCCATTCTGGATGTAAACACCTTTCCGCTTTCCAGACACCATCCTACCCGACAAGTCATACACCTTGCCATTCTGTTCGGCATCCATCTGAATGCCATCTATAGCAGCTGTCTTAGAAGTGAAGCAATTTTCGTCGAAAACAAGTTTGCCGTTCTCGTAGCAGGCAATGATATGCGCCTCATGCACATATGACATAACCTGCATTGGAATAAGACCACCATCAGTATTGCTACCTATTCCTTCAACCCAATAGACATCTTCCTCTCTATTTGGAATAGACAATCTCAGGCGACGGCGATACTGCCCATAACAATATATGGTATCCTCCTCAGCTACTACAGCACCAACCTCCGTGGCAATATCACCTTTGCGAAGACTGAAATCCAACAACAGCACGCTGTTTTTTTCCGGCAGGTCGTATCTGTAAATTTTAGAGTCACGCTCATAAGCAAGCCAACAATTTTGCCTGCTTATAACGTCAGGTACAGAGTCAGTATATTCCTCACATATCAGCTTACATGTCTGATCCCCCACGATAGTGTCCTTCACCACTTTGATGGTTAAAGGAAACCTACCGTCACGCAGTGAATATTTAATATCTTCCATACAATGCCATTCCTTGCCATCCGTAAGCATCGGAAGATAGTCTTGTGCTTCTGCAACTCTTGCAAATAGCACAAATAAGGTTAAAAGAATGATTCTCATAATGGTTAATACTTTAACGTGAATATTAAGCTTTTGCAAATATAAATAAAAAAAAGATGCGAAGCACCCCCCCCGTTAAATATTATAAAAAAACGAATAAATAATGGCATTTTTGTTAGTAAAATACGTTTTTATGTCTATATTTGCAACAAACGAAGACCAATTAGTTAACATCTATCAACAGCCAAATTCTAAAGATTATGAAAAAGGAATTAAAATTTAGGATTTTAGGAGTAATAGCTTTACTCGTAGGATTGTTGGCATTTGCGCCAGCACTAATGAATGCCCAGACCTTCTTTAAGGAGGGCACGTCATGGAAGACGGAGCGATGGAACTCGGAATTTGACCCCAAGATTCACATTCAGATTGTTTCGTTGGACGGTACGGAGACCATCGACGGATATGCTTCCATGAAAATGTATAGTGAATATGAGAATGACGCTACGTCACGAAAACTGGTGGCTTACATCCGTACAGATGGAGACAAGGTGTTCTTCATGAATCCGGAAACAAAGTCGAAAGCATGGTACTTGATGTATGATTTCGGTCTTAAAGCAGGTGAAGGTTGCTACGTCTACAGCTGCGAATTTACGAACGCAGAGGGAGAGCCACTCAGAAGTTACGTTATGTACACGGGCACTAATACCACAGAAAGCGGACTGACGGCAATGGAAGTAAAAGAGTATTGGGATGAGACGTGCGATGAGTATTTGGGTTCTGAAAAATGGCTGAAGGGTCTTGCTTCCACAAGGGGAGTGCTGTTAAACAGCTTATTCGGTCTTGACGGCATAGGAAGCAGCTTGCTTGAATGTTCTAACAACAACACCTTGCTGTATTCGAGAAACTCTACACAAGTGACAGACATCGAGGGTGCGGAACTAAAGGTGACAGTCAACGGTCTGTCAGTGGAGGTCAGTGGCATCAAGTCGCCATGCAGCCTTACGGTGTATTCGCCGGACGGAGCTTTGCTGCAAAGCAAAATGGCAGAGGCGGGAAATACAAAACTCACATTACCCAAAAAGGGCATCTATCTGCTGAAGGTCGGTGACAAGGAGAGAAAGATTGCCTTGACGGCTGAGTAAACGCAGCTCCTAATCGGGTTTAAACAAAAGGCTTTACATTAGGTCTTACGAGAACCATTTCTCGACAACCTAACGTAAAGCCTTTTATTTGTGCACAGCACGCGCCCACGAACAGAAGCAGCATGGTTCCGCGAAGCGGGACCTACCATCAGAAACCCACTGCAAGCTGCGAAGCACCGCAAAGAAACCACAAGCAGCATGGTTCCGCGAAGCGGGACCTACTATCAGAAACCCACTGCAAGCTGCGAAGCAGCGCAGCTGTGGGTACGAACGACAACCCCTCCCCACAACAGTTCCGCGAAGCGGGACTGACACAGTCACAATGATATTGAGGACAGTACATAGGTCCCGCTTCGCGGAACCAAGAGAGAGTGTGAGCGTCTTTGCTTACCCACAGCGGCGCTCCTTCGGAGCTTGCAGTGGGTTTCTGATAGATACGTGTCCCATCGGGACACGGCGCAGATTGGTGGGCTGCTATGGTGGGTTGCGAAACACGGCGCTGATTTGGGGGCTGCTATGGTGGGTTGCGGGACATGGCGCAGATTGGGGGGCTGCTATGGGAGGCTGCGTGGCTACGGCGAGACGCCATAGCCTCCTAAGTTTGCTTCATCTGCTTGTGAATACAGCCTAAATTCGTTAGAGAAAAATCGTTGTTCTTTCTCCGCTACGCTATGAAAGCGGCAAAGCCGAGCGGCGCCGTCTAAGGCAATATATATACTTTATATATACTTTCGTTGTTAATTCATCTCGCAGATAAATTCCAGTTTGTGTTTTTATATGTTTTTGTCAAAGCCCTGCCTCCCATAACCAATTATTATTTTTTAATTAGTAGTTATTAATTGGCGGCGCTTCGCCGCACGCCATATCTGCCAGCTATTAATGATGTTCTGCCAAAGGATGTAGCAGCCGGGACCTACGGAGGATAGGGGCGAGAGATAGGTGCAGGCTATCCAGATGGCAAAGGCAGTGTTCTTCTGACCCAATCCCTGACCAGCATTGACCGTAACACCGAAGCGTCTGCCTATGGCACGACCGCAACCGAACTGGAAGAGGCAGAGCACGAGGGAGAGGAGAGCAATGAGGAGGAGGAAGGAGACGGAGGTCTGGGCGTGCAGGATGTTCTTCATCGTGGTGCCCGAGACAATGAGCAGGGAGCACCCCCAGAGATAATAAGAGAGGTCCTTGACGGAAACGATGCGACGGCAGAGGCCGTGCATGTAATGCTTGACGATGTAGGCAAGCAACATCGGGATGACCAGCACCGTGAACACCTTATATAATATAAGGGAGAAAGCGGTGATGAATCCGATGTCGGCTCCCTCGTCGAGCATCGGGAAGCAGATGGGGATGAGAAGGGCGGTGATGAAGTTGGAGAGGAACGTGTAAGTGGTCATCTCCTCAAGGTTGCCGCCAAGCTTCTGCGTCACAACGGGGGCGGCAGAAGCACATGGACTGATGATGCACGTTAGCAATGCCTCGGCAAGAACCAGAGTGCGACCATGCAGACCCAAGGCAAGGATGGCAGCCATCACTGCCACCACGCAGAGCACCTGAAAGACAGCCACCCACCAATGCCATGCCACGGGGCGCATCTTGCGGAAGTCCACCTTGCAGAACGTCACGAAGAGCACGCAGAACATAAACACGGGGAGGAGCGTGGCGAAGACAGGCTCGGCTTTCGTGGCGAATCCGTCAAGGGCAGGGATGAGGGCAAAAATGAGATAGACCCCTATACCCGTGCCGATAGACACGGGAAGGGTCCAGTTCTTTATGAAGTTAACGATGTTCATGGCTGAATGAATTACGTTCTGGGGTTAGCAGCTGGTCGGAGGTTATTGTCCTCCAAGTCGGTCGAAGAAGACGATTATCTCCTCCCATGTCTTGAAGTCGTCGCTGCCCCACTCTATCGTGGTGCCCATAAACTCGGGTTGCGGTGTGGGAGCAACGAGGTAGTCGCCATAGATAAGTTGGCGCTCATTGGTGAAGAGTACGTGTCCCCAAGCCGGAGCACTCAGATACTCCTCCACCCATGCCATGTCTGCCACCATCTGCTCGGGAGAATTGGAAGGCGACGGGGCGAGGATATAGACATTGTAATGTTCGAGCAATGCCTCGTAAGCCTTGTGCATGGAGGCGGTGGCGTGTCCGTAGCTGTCGCGAAGAGTCTGGATGTCGATATAGACAACGGGGCGCTCACGATTCTCCTGGCGGTCGTCGATGTAGCGGATGAGCGGCAGCAGATAGTGCATAGCTATCTTGTCGGTCAGACGATGTTCGCCGTGGAAGGTGATGGCGTTGGGGTAATGGCTGCGGAAGAGGTCGAAGGTGTGGACCACGGGATCGGCATCGCCGAAAAGACCGTATACGCGATCAGGTTCTGCCAACGATTCGGGAGAGAAGCAATGCGTGGTGGCTTCTGAGTATTCCTTTATCAGACCCTTGGTGACCATGAACTCCTGCACGCCGTCAAGACGGGGATTCTGGAAGACCTGCTTGCCGGTGAACTTCGACATCGTCTCGCCCATCTCGAAAGCGGGATTGACAAGGATGCGGTCGAAGCCGTGGAGCTGTTCGGTATACATACCGCCCATCGACGTACCGATGATAAGGTCGGGCTGCTCCTCGTCCGCCATGGAGCGAAGCATAGCCATCGCCTCGTCGGGATGGATGGGGATGTCGCGTGCCACCACGGTGGCGTTAGGCATGAGATGGCGGAGCATCTCTACTGTGCCGGACTGTGCCGAAGAGGCAAATCCGTGAACGTACATAATCTTCTTGCCCGACATAAGGTCGGGATATTGCTTTTCCATAATGATTTTATATTAGCCTATTAATCCTAACTGATTGAGGAAGATCAGCATGATACATATTGGGCAGACGAAGCGGACCAACAGCAGATAGAGGCTGAAGAAGCGTCCGGGGAGGGTGCCCCAGTTAGTGAACTCGTCGCGAACAATCTTTCTTGGCGCAAACCATCCGAGATAGATGCAGGTGAGGAAGCCGCCGAATGGGAGCAGGAGCTGACCCGTCACGAAGTCGAAGACATCGAAGAGCGACTTGCCGCAGACCACAAGCCAGTCTCTGCCGCCGATGGAGAGGGAGCAGAAGGCGCCGATGACGCTGCACACTACGGTGATGACGAGGGCGGCGCGGGGACGAGGCATGCGAAACTCCTCACTGAGGAAAGCGGTGCTGACCTCGTGCAGGGAGATGAGCGACGTAAGGGCTGCAAGCGACAAAAGTATATAGAACAGCACAGCAACAAGCGTGCCGATGAGGGGCATTGAGGCGAATGCCTGCTGGAAAACATTGGGCAGGGTGATGAAGATGAGCGACGGACCGCTGTCGGGGTTGATGCCAACGGAGAATGCGGCAGGGAAAATCATAAGGCCGGCAAGGATGGCGATGAAGGTGTCGATGGCGATGATGTTGGCAGCGGAGCGCACCAGATTGGTCTGGCGCGAGAAATAAGAAGCGAAGGTGCAGAGACAGCCCATACCGATGGACAGCGAATAGAACGACTGACCCATGGCTGCGAGGAGCATGCTGCCGTTCATCTTGGAGAAGTCGGGACGGAAAAGAAACTCGACGCCTTTGGACGCACCGGGCAACATACAAGAGCTGACTACGACGACGAGGAGGAGGATGAAGAGCGTTGGCATCATAGCCTTGGACGCACGCTCAATGCCTTGACGCACGCCTCGGATAATGATGAAGTGGGTGGCGGCAAGGATGGCTACGGTCCACAAGACGGGACGTAGCGGGGAGGAGGAGAAGTCGGCGAAGTAACGCGATATGTATGCAGGGTCGCCATTGAGTTCGCCCATAAATGAGGCGAAGATATACTGGAGGCACCATCCCGACACTACGGCATAATAGCCCGTGATAAGGAAACCGGTGAGCACGCCCATATAGCCGACGAAGCGCCAGGGGCTGCCGCCGGAGATGCGCGAATAGGCACGGGCTGTGTTGGCAGCGCCGTGTCTGCCGATGATGAACTCGCCGAGAATGCAGGGCAAACCAAGCAAGAGGACGCAGACAATATAGATGATGATGAACGTGGCACCACCGTTCTGACCTGCCATATAAGGGAAGCGCCACACATTACCCAATCCTACTGCTGAGCCGGCGGTGGCGAGCACCATGCCCAGTTTACTTCCAAAATTTACTCTTTGTTCTGACATAATAACTTGATTTTCGATGCAAATGTATGAATTTTTATTTACTTTTGCATCATAATCGAAAGTAAATATGGAATATCTGAAACATTTAGTAAAACACTACCCCGTTTCTTCTTTCTACATTCTAATAATATGGGTGCTCTGCTTCGCAACCGTACCTTCCACGCCGCTTGACGATGTCACGATGATAGACAAGTGGGTGCACATAGCGATGTATGGCGGCACATGCGCCACGATATGGCTGGAGTATATCCGCCGCCATGACCCGCACCGTTTCTCACAGAAGGTGGTGAGCATCGAGGAGGGCGTGACAAGCAAGCCCCCAACTTCCAGACTAAAGCTCTTCCTCCTCGCATGGTTGGCGCCGGTGGTGATGAGTGGAACGATAGAGATTCTGCAAGCGAACTGCACGGGTGGCAGGCGCAGCGGCGACTGGATGGACTTCGCAGCCAACACCCTCGGAGCAACATTAGGCGCAGTAGTGGGAATCGGGGTGCTGGTATGGAAAAGAAGTAAAAAGAACTGTAAGAACCAGGAGAATTAAAGAAGGAAGGGTGCGAAACAAACATAGGAGGCTATGGCGTCTCGCCATAGCCACGCACCCACGAACGCAAACTAACCGAGTAAGAGCTGCGGGTTCCGCGGAGCGGGACCTCTATCATGAAACCCACTGCAAGCTGCGAAGCAGCGCAGCTGTGGGTACGTAAGATACACCATCTCTCAAAAAAGAGTTCCCCGAAGGGGGACTAACACATTCCAGATAATATTGAGGAAGGTCGGTCCCGCTTCGCGGAACCAAGAGAGAGTGAGGAGTTGCTTATCCCACAGCTGCGCTCCTTCGGAGCTTGCAGTGGGTTTCGGATGAGTACGTGTCCCATCGGGACACGGCGCTTATAGATGTTATGCTATGGGAGGCTGCGTGGCTACGGCGAGACGCCATAGCCCCTCCTAAGTTTGCCTTGTTAGCTTGTTATAGATACAAAAAAGGAGAATGGGCTGTGAGAGTTGTGTCTCTCATACAGCCCATTCTCCTTTTATTATAATATATCCTTTGTGATATTACTTCACAACCTTCTTGCCGTTAACGACGTAAACGCCCTGCGGGAGAACGTCGAAATCTGTGCCTACGTATACACCAGATGTGGTGTAGATGCGGCCCTTGAGATTCGGCTTGTCAGCAGTAACACCGCTGATGCCAGTAGTAGCAGGAACAACCAGAACGTCGTCAAGGAAGTAACGCTTCTCGCCCTGGATGACGAGGCGAACCTTACCCTTACCCTTCAGAGTGGTCTTGAACTCAGTCCACTGGTTGTAGGTCATCGTGAACTCATTCTGTCCGAGCTCGCCGTCACCCTCAACAGTGATGGTCAGCTTGGTGCCGTCAGAACCGTAAGGTGCACCCTTGAATGTCAAGACAGCGTCGTTAGCCTCGTCGAGGTTGATAAGCGGAGTCTTGATCTGTGCCTGAGTTGCTGATGTGTTACCAACACGAGCACACATGTAAGCACCCTTCATGAATGTGCCTTCCCAACCCGGAGTGCTGGGCAAGAACTCGCCCATGGCGAACTTTTGAGCCAACTTCGGCGGAATGAAGCCCTTCTCGTCGTTACCACCAGTACCAGCGCAGCGGTCGAAGTTATCGCTGAGGAGAGTTCCCGCTACAATAGGACCACCATTGTTGTAGTTAGAGAACTTGAACGAAGCCACACCATCCTCAACAGCCATATTGGTGATGCCGATGTTCATCTTATTGAAGCCATTGTTATCGTTGAAAGCCTCGCAATAAGGAGAAGTGGCGTTGGTAAGATTCTTCTTGCTACCCCAAGGCCAAGCGTCGCCTGACTCAGAGCTTGATGTGCGGTTATTATCGGCTGGTATCAGAACCATACGCTCGTGATCGTTCACGCCGCTAACGATACTGTTAGGACAGTTGCTTGACCATACATACGGAGAATAGTCGACGTGATTGATGAGGATACCGGGAGCTGCAATGGTAGCGTCCCATCCCTTCTGCTGACGGTTCTCTATGATGTAATACTCGTCGTTGTAGCTGGGGTTGTGATAGATGTAAGCATTGCCACCGTCAATGAGCGGCTTCATGTCAGTAACATCGCAGTCTTCATCGAGAACGATGGGGTCAATCCATCCTGCTGCGTAGCGCTCGTAAGCTGTGTAGCCGACCGGCTGGAAACCGTCACCGTTGTAGTTACCAGAGCACATGAGATCCCATGTTCCCATACCATACTTGCCGCCGTTGTTGATATCGTAGAAGTCAGGATAGCCAAGGCAGTGAGAGAACTCGTGGCAGATGGTACCGATACCAGCCACATTGCCCTTGCTGTCCTTCAACTCGTTGGAGCAAGCATATACGTAAACTGTGGTGCCGTCCTTGCCGAAAGCTGTGGGCTTGGAGAGCTGCGACTTGTGAGGCCAGACGGTATCTGTGCTACCACCAGTAGCCTGACCCTCACCAGCATAGATTACGTAAACCTCTTCCACCTGACCGTCACCATCCCAGTCGTACTGCTGGAAGTTTACACCTGCGGCAGCTGCTGAAGCACAAGCGGCAGAAATCATACCCTGAGGATTGACGTCATAACGCTGGCCATTAATGTAATCATCCTTTCCGTATGTGGCAAGAGGACCAAGTGTGTAAGGACCTACTACGTCGAAAGTGATGTTGAGCTTGCCAAGACTTTGTGCAGAGAAGTAGTCGCTGACAGATCCCTTGAAGTTACCCTCGCTAAATCCCTTCTCGTTAGCAACGCGATTATAGAAAGCCTTCGGGTCTGACATAGAGAAACTCTGGTCGGAGAACTGAACGAGAATGATAAGACAACGCTTGTCGCCCTCATAATTGTTCATTGCGCGACCCTTTGCCATTGCGCGACGGGCATTCGTGACTGAAGCACCTGCCTCCTTGCGAAGCTGAACAGCTGCCTGCTGAAGTGCAGGGAATTCAGCGGGAACGATGTAGTCGTCCTGCTGAACATAACGATTGCCATTGGCGTCCTGCCAATAGCTCAGAAACTCGTCGCCCTTGAGCTCCACCATCAGTGTGGTGCCGTTCTGAAGCTTGAGTTGCTTCCAGATGCCCTTCTTTGCAGGTACAGCAACAGCGCTGAGACCGGCAAGAGCACAGAAGCCGAGAGTAAGTAATCCTTTCTTCATTTTGTTATTTGTTTTGTAAAGTTGTCTAAAAATAATTTAAGAACTCTTTATGCCATCCTTTAGAACACGAAAAAGGAGAGAGGTGTTCTACCATAGGGCAGAACAACCTTGCTCTCCTTTTATACGTTTTATCTCAAAATGAGAATCAGTGGCATAGTGCCTTTTCCTTTATTCAGATAATTTTTTACTTTTTGGTGAGGACGATGTCCTGTGTCATACCCATATAACCTTTCAACGAGTTGTCGCTTTCAGCGTATACTGCATAAGCAATACCAGCACCTGGAGTGAAGGTTACAGTATCGAAATCAGCATTCCAGTTACCCATTACAGGGCTGGTGCTGCCATCAGCATTGGCAATCTTGAGGTAACCCTTGAACTCACCGAAGTCAAGACCTGATGCCAAAGTATATTCGCCGAGACAGTCGAAAGCAACGTAACCCTGACCTGTCTTTTCATCAGCATAGAAGTTGAGTCTTGCTTTGCTGGTCGAAAGCCCCTGGAGACCGCTCATATAGAGATAGTAACCATACTCATACTCGTAAGAAGGATTGTCACTGCCATCAGCAAGCTTCTTCTGGGGCTCAGTGATGGTCACATTCCAACTTACAGTTTTACCATCTTGGTCCTTACCAGTGAGCTGCCACTTACCCTGGAGACGGTCGTATGGGTTCTTGTCGTTGTCCTCGATAGTAACGATACAGCTCTTCTGTGCACCGATAGTAGCACCCTTAGCCTCTACAATCTCGAACTCGAAAGTACGGTCTTCGTTGACCTCCTTATCGTCAACTGCTCTGTACTCAACATAACCAACCTCATCAGAGATAGTGATGGTCTTGTCAGTTACGTAGTAGTGAACGTCCTCCTTTGCAGGGTTGACACGACCTTCCTTAACTGCCAATGTAACATACACGTTGCCGTTGGTCTTGCCAGTAACCTTGATAGGCACTTTCACAGCTCCGGCACCTTCCTTAGCAGAGAATGTGGGGCTTTCCATCTCCACCACAACATCCTTGTTTGTGTTCTGCGTCTCTTTGTCATCGCTGCAAGAACCGAAGAAGGCAACAGCAGCTACGAGCAAAAATAACTTGAAGTATTTCATATTTGTTTAATTGCTAATAGTTATTAATGAACATTTATTAGTAGCCAGGATTCTGCTGACCCTTCAGGTTCGGGTTAGCGTCAAGCTCGGTCTTCGGGATAGGCCATGTGAAGCGATGGTCACCTGCGTCATAAGAGAGACCGCGTCCTGCCTTAACGACGAACTTGTTGAGCTCCTCGTTATCCTCGTGGTTGGCGTTACGCTTGAAGCCAAGTCCGAGACGACGGAGGTCAGACCAACGCATACCCTCGCCGAGGAACTCCTTCTCACGCTCTGCATAGATGTCAGCGAGAAGCTCTGTTGTATTGGTGTAGGTCTTAGCCTCATAACCGTCAATACGGTTAGCACAGAACTCATTCAGACGTGAACCGGAAGCGCTGCCCATACGAGCGTCAGCCTCGGCAGAGATAAGATACATCTCAGAGAGACGGAGCGGCTTCATCATATTGACGAAGTTATTCATCTCGCCGGTCTTCAAAGTCGGGTTGCCAGGGTACTTGTTGAATACAAAAGCCTCGTAACCTGTTCCGTGGATGGTCAGATTATCATAGATAGTGAAGAATGCATCGAAACGAACGTCACCCGGTGTATAGAGGCTAAGTGTGCCGTATGTCGGGATGTACCATGCAGATGTCTGTTTGTCGCTGAGGAACACACCACCGATAGAACCACCAAGCTCAGACGGAGCACTCATGATAGGACGGAAGATAGCCTCTGTGCAATCATCTGTTGACCACATGTCAGCATAGTTACGAAGGTTAGCGAGAGTGTAGTTACCGTTGTTGATAACGTCCTCAGCCTTTGCCTTAGCTGTATTCCAGTCAGCAGTGAGAAGAGCCACACGAGCCTGAAGAGCCTCTACTGCGAAGCTTGAAAGATAAGCTGCACAAGGCTGGAGCAGGTCCTTAACGTCCTTATTGTCTGTAGCTTCATAAGCCTTGAGAGCTGTGTAAGCCTCAGAAAGGTCCTTATTGATGAAGTCGAATGTCTCCTTCAATGTAGAACGGCTCGGGTACTTCGTTACGTCGCTGGAAGGAGCGAATGTGGTAACGATAGGCATGCCAGAAGCCTTTGCCTCAGGACCATCCTTGATTTGGGTGTAAGGCTGGCAGAAGTGGTCAGCAAGCCAGAGGTACATGTAAGCACGTGTGAACTTTGCCTCACCCTTATAGCGCTCAATCTGCTGCTTTTCAGCATCTGTAACATCAGGCTTTGCAGCGAACTCATCACACTTAGCGAGGATAGCGTTGCAAGTAGCGATAGCGGAATATGAGCCTGACCAGAAGGTGGTGATGTCGCCGTCGCTCGGCATGATAGAACCCTTAGAGAACATACCGATCTGGTTACCGTTCGAGATAAGACCGTCAAAGTGGTCCATCTGAATATCTGTGGTATATATCCACTTGCCAGCTGTTACAGCGCGGAGATTTTCGTAAAGCTGAACACGGAACACGCTAAGGTCATGGATTGACTCGATTGCGGTGGTCTCGTCGAGTGCGCCATACGGGGCCTTGTCCATGTCGCAAGACGTAAAGGTCACCGCTCCGAGAAGCATCAATGATAAATATATCTTCTTCATTATTGTATCCTTTTTTTAATTTGAATGAAATTAGAATGTCAGCTCAGCACCGAACATGAACTGGCGAGTATTAGGATAGTTGAACTGAACCAGGTTGATATCTGGCTCCGGATCGTATCCCTCGAATGAAGTGATGGTGAAGAGGTTACGTGCGATACCAAATACCTTCACACCCTTGATGTAGCGAGAAGGAGCAAGCCACTTCTTCGGCAGGTCGTACTGCACTGTAAGGGTCTTCATACGGAGGAACGAAGCGTTCTGAATCATCTTGTCGTCGAACTGAATTTCATATCCGTAAGCGGGGATGTCTGTCACCTGACCCGGTGTGGTCCAGATATTGAGCATCTCTACGCGCTGGTTCCATGAAGTTGCAAAGGCAGCGTTCTTGATGAAGTAGTCGTCGTTCTGCATCATCCACTTGTCTGCTGCCCATGCGAAGTCAGCGATAACGCTAAAGCCCTTCCATGTGAAGTTTGTGCCGAAACCACCGATCCAAGGTGCATAGCGGTTCTTGCCTGTAAATACGGCGTCGCGCTCCTCGTTGAAGATCTTAGTGATGTTGCCGTCCTTGTCAAGCCACTGAGGCTCACCAGTACGCGGGTCAACACCAGCGTTACGTACAGAATAGAACTCACCGTAAGCGTGTCCGATCTTGAGGTTAAGACCTGTGTTAGCGAGCAGATACTCGTCACGGCCCTGGAACAGCTCAGTAATCCTGTTCTTGTTATAGCCTACGTTAGCTGTGAATGTCCAGTTGATATCTTTAGTAGCGATAAGCTGTACGTGAGCGGAAAGCTCGAAACCAGTGTTAGTCATACCACCGATGTTACCAGCTCCTGAACTCAAACCAGTTGTGTATGAGTAAGGAATAGGCATAAGCATGTCGCTTGTCTTGTTGCGATAGAAGTTGAAGTCGAGGTCGAGGCGACGGAAGAGGCTCATGTTAAGACCTACGTTGAACTTGCTAACGGTCTCCCATGTGAGCTTGGCATTAGAAGCCTGTGCAATACCTATAGACTTGACGCCGTTATACATGCCACCCTCGCCGAAAAGACCGAAGTAACCGTATGTGCTGGCACCAGCGTCGTTACCAGTGGTACCGTAGTTGACACTCAGAGTAAGGTTGTCAAGCCACTTGACGGGAGCAAGGAAGCTTTCCTTCTTAGCGTTCCACTTAGCACCTGCTGACCAGAATGTACCCCAACGATGATCGGGAGCGAACTTAGAGCTACCGTCGCGACGGAGTGAACCGTAAACGTAGTACTTCTCCTTGAAGTTATACTCTACGTTACCGAAGATAGAGTTAGCAATAGCCTCTGAACGTGAGTCGCCCATGTCGCCGGGGTCTGCCTTTGTACCAGAAGAGAGAAGCATGAGGCGATCGTCAGTCTGACCAGTTGTGTAAGCGCTGAATGAACGTGAACGCTGGATGCGTGTCTCCTCGCCAACGAGGAGGTTTACGTAGTGGTCACCGAAGTTCTTCTTCCACTCACCAGTGTGAGTAAGAGTGTATGCATAGTAGCGTGAGAAGGCGTCACCGAGCGTACCGTCCTGGGGGTCGATAATCTGACCCATAGGAGTAACCATTTCCCCGTGAGGAATGTTACCGGTCTCAGATGTAGAGTCGTAGCCAAAGAGTGACTGCTGAGCTGTGAAGGTAAGACCCTCCATCGGAGTGAACGTCTCATTGATACCGATGTTGAGAGTTACCTGCTCACCATCCTGCTTACGATACATATCGTAGAACTCAGGTGTTGACAAGTTTGAATAAAGCAAACCATAAGCTTTGCCGTCCTTTACGATGTTGCCGTTCTCGTCGTAGTGATAATAGTAAGGAGCATCGAAAGGCATTGCCTGACGAGCGAATACGAGCGGGTTGGCAGAATAGATAGCACCTGAGGCATTCTGCTCACGGTTAACGACGTAGCGCTGGTCACCGAAGTTAGAGTTGAAACCAACCTTGAAGAAACGGTTCAGACGAGCGTTGATACGTGCTGCGAGAGTGTTACGCTGCATACCAGAGCTCTGGATAAGACCCTCCTGCTCGTGATGGTTGAATGAAAGATAGTAGTTAACAGAGTTACCACCACCCTGCATTGTAGCGTTGATGTCCGATGTAGGAGCCGAGTTTGAGAGCATCTCGTCACGCCAGTTAGTGTTGATGTGCTGAGCAGCCTTGCGGATAGCATCGCTCACGGGCTGACCGATGATGTCGCGGAACTTAACATACTGCTGTGAGTTCATCATGGTAACACCGTCAGAAGTCGGCATAGAGATACCATACTGAGCCTTTACAACTACCTGTGCTGACTCGTTGTACTTACCATTACGTGATGTGATAACGATTACACCGTTGGCAGCACGCGAACCATAGATGGCTGTAGAAGCGGCGTCCTTGAGGACGGTAATGTTAGCAATGTCAGACGGGTTGAGAGTCTGGAAGAAGCTTGAGCTGATAGGAGCACCGTCGAGGATGAACAAAGGCGCGTTAGAAGAGTTCATCGAGTTAACACCACGCAGACGGATGGTTGCTGATGCAGACGGGTCACCGCTTGAGGTCATAACCGAAAGACCTGACACCTGGCCTGCAAGAGCGTCGGTAAAGTTAGGAGTAGCGACAGTCTTCATCTTCTCACCGCTCACTGTAGAAACGGCGCCGACAACCGATCCGAGCTTCTTGGCCGAACCGTAACCGGTGATGATGACGTTCTCGAGCATGTGGCTGTCAGCATCGAGGATGACGGTCATCTTCGCAGATGCCTTCACCTTCTTAGTTGTCATACCAATGTAAGAGAACTCCAATTCTGCATTGGCGTTCTTCAGTTCAAGTGAGAAGTTACCGTCGATGTCAGTGATTGTACCGACTGCGTTGTTACCAACAACCTTGACAGTCGCGCCCATGATGGGTTCGCCGTCTTCAGAAGAGGTGACCGTACCAGTAACTCTTGTCTGTGCCATCGCCAGTCCTATACTTAGGAAAAGGCAGGCAAGAAAGGTCATGAGTCTTTTTTTCATAGAATCTCTCTCTTAATTAATGAAAATAATATTAATGTTTATTTTTGTTTCTGATTCAGCCAAACTACGGCATAAACGCATCACACCCTTTAGGCGCGATGTCGTCGGTCGTCATTGTGTGATTTGTCCAGCGAGTTGCGATTTACGCATTATCCTGAGTAGTTATTATTTTGTGTCTTTAATGATCCTTCATTTATTCACATCTTTTACGAAACCGTGCAAAATGTTATACAATTTGAATATTGTTTTGCAAATTTAGATGTTTTTTAGAAGTTGGCAAAATATTTACATATAAAAAAATTAGCTGTGTTGTCATTTTTCTTCTAAATCGTATGAATATGAATAATTTTTACTGAATTTTGCAATTATTCTTCTCTATTTGTATATAAACTGTAGTTTTTAGTTTGTTAACGTTCACAATATGTTGTGTGCCCACACCAACAAATAGCATCAGTATTGTAAGGAATAACTTTGTCACAAAACACGCCCTCATTAGTCGATAATTCGCTTCCGGTCAACAATAAAATGCGGCATTTATTTTGTGTTCTGACGTTTTTAATGTATTTTTGCAAAAAATAGAGATTTACCGCTAATGTATACACTAATCATACTAACACCTTAATATATATACATCAGTACTGTCTCAGAAAATCTAAAGTTATGCAAACAAGATGTCACTTGTCAGTTCTCGCCCTTAAGCAGGCAGAGAAGTATGGAGAGCGCGAAGCCTTCACGTATAAGGATTTCGGCGGTTCGGTGTGGAAGACCATGAGCTATAGCCGCTTCGCCACTCTTGTGAAGGAGGCCAGCAATGCCCTCCTCAATCTCGGAGCTAAGCCTCAGGACGCCATCGGCGTGTTCTCGCAGAACTGCATCCAATACCTCATCACCGACTTCGGTGCCTACGGCGTGCGTGTCATGTCCGTACCGTTCTACGCGACCTCTTCCGAACAGCAGATACAATATATGATTAACGATGCGCAGATTCGCTTCCTCTTTGTCGGCGAGCAGGAGCAGTACGACAAGGCACACCGCATATTCCCGCTCTGCCATTCGCTTGAGCGCATCATCGTATTCGACCGCAGCGTGCGAATCAGCTCGCACGACCCTGCAGCCCTCTACTTTGACGACTTCCTGAAGCTCGGTCAGGGACTGCCGCGCCAGACAGAAGTGGAGGCGCTTTACAAACAAGCCAACAATGAAGATATATGCAACATCCTCTACACGTCCGGCACAACCGGCGAGTCGAAAGGCGTGGTGCTGACATACGGACAGTATGAAGCAGCCTTGATTGCAAACGACGAGGCTGTGCCCATCCGCGACAAGGACCGCATCATACAGTTCCTACCCGTTACGCACATTTTCGAGCGAGGATGGTCTTACCTATGTTTCTCGGAAGGATCGCACATCATCATCAATACCGACCCGCACGAGATACAGCAGTCAATGCGTGAGACCCATCCCACCAGCATGTCGTCAGTGCCACGCTTCTGGGAGAAGGTTTATCAGGCAGTGAAGGACAAGATAGACCGTTCGAGCTCCATGCAGCAGAAGCTCTTCCGCCACGCCCTTGAGGTGGGCCGCCGCTACAACATAGACTGCAAGAGCCAGGGCCGCCGCCCGTCTCCGATATTAACGATGGAATACAAGCTCATGGACAAGCTTGTCCTTCGTCTCGTCCGCAAGCAGATTGGCCTTGAGAACTCAAACATCTTCCCGACAGCAGGAGCCACGGTTTCGCCGGAGGTGGAACGCTTCGTACATTCTGTAGGTATCAATATGGTTGTGGGCTACGGTCTGACGGAGAGTCTTGCCACCGTATCGTGCGACCGCGACAATATGCCTTACACCATCGGTTCAGTGGGACGCCCCATCAAGGGCATCGAGGTGAAGATCGATGAAAACGACGAGATTCTGCTCAAGGGTCCGACCATCACACGTGGCTACTACAAGCGCGACGCTGCAAACGCAGCCGCCTTCACCGAGGACGGATTCTTCCGCACGGGAGACGCCGGCTACATGAAGAACGGAGAGCTGTTCCTCACAGACCGCATCAAGGACCTCTTCAAGACCAGCAACGGCAAGTATATAGCTCCGCAGATGATTGAGTCGCTCGTCCTCGTGGATAAGTTTGTTGACCAAATAGCCATCATCGCCAACGAGCGCAAGTTTGTTTCGGCACTCATCGTACCGGAGTTCCGTCTGCTCGAAGACTGGGCGAAGGACAACGGCGTAGAGGTGGAATCAAGAGAGCAGCTTTGCCAGAATCCGAAGATAATAAAGATGATGACAGAGCGCATCCACACACTGCAGCAGCAGCTTGCTCCCTACGAGCAGATAAAGCGCTTCACGCTCATCGCACACCACTTCTCTATGGAGAGCGGCGAGCTGACCAACACGCTCAAGATTCGCCGACCCGTAATCTACAAGAACTTCAAGGAAGTGATTGACAAGATGTATGAGTGTTAGGCGGCATTCTGCCGCAATTAGGAATTAGGAGTTAGGAATTAGGAATTGATAGATAATTCAAAAATCAAAACTCAGAAATGATAACAGCCGATCAGCTAAAGGATGTGATGGAGCGCACTGAAGCACTCCATCATTATCTTAATATCGACAAGAAACGCGTGGAGTTCGAGGAAGAACAGCTCCGCACACAGGCTCCAGACTTCTGGGAAGACCAGAAGTACGCAGAGGAGCAGATGAAGAAAGTGAAGACGCTCGAGAAATGGATAAAGGGATACGAGAACGTGAAGCGTCTTGCAGACGAACTGCAGCTCGCCTTCGACTTCTATAAGGACGAACTCGTCACGGAAGAGGAGGTAGACGACGATTATGCCAAGGCGGTGAGCGCCATCGAAGACCTCGAGCTTATGAATATGCTCCGACAGAAGGAGGACCCCATGGACTGCGTCATGAAGATAAATTCAGGTGCCGGCGGCACGGAGAGTCAGGACTGGGCGCAGATGCTTATGCGTATGTATATGCGCTGGGCGGAGGCTCACGGATATAAGGTGACCATCAGCAACATTCAGGAAGGCGACGAGGCTGGCATCAAGAGCGTAACCATGGAGATAGAGGGCGGCGAGTATGCCTACGGATTCCTCAAGAGCGAGAACGGCGTACACCGTCTCGTCCGCGTTTCGCCATTCAATGCCCAGGGCAAGCGAATGACTTCCTTCGCTTCCGTATTCGTATCGCCACTCGTAGACGACACCATCGAAGTGTATGTCGACCCGTCCAAGATATCTTGGGACCTCTTCCGTTCAGGCGGAGCCGGTGGTCAGAACGTCAACAAGGTGGAGACGGGCGTACGTCTCCGTTATCAGTACGTCGACCCCGACACTGGCGAGGAGGAGGAAATCCTCATCGAGAACACGGAGAGCCGCAAGCAGCTCGAAAACCGTAACAACGCCATGCGACTCCTCAAATCACAACTCTACGACCGCGCCATGAAGAAACGCCTTGAGGCGCAGGCTAAGATTGAGGCAGGCAAGAAGAAGATTGAATGGGGCAGCCAGATACGCTCCTATGTCTTTGACGACCGCCGCGTAAAGGACCACCGCACCAACTATCAGACCACGGACGTGGATGCTGTGATGGACGGCAAGATTGACGGATTCATAAAGGCATACCTCATGGAATTTCCGACAGTGGAAGACGCATAAGTCAGATATGTAAAAATCAAATCTTAAAAATCATACAACTATGAGCCAGCAAAGCAAAATCAAGCGTGAGAAATACGCTAAGGAACAGGAGAAGAAGGGAAAGAAAGTCGTGGAAAGCATTTTCTGGTTGCTCGTCCTCGGAGGAGCGGCTTTCGCCATCTGGACCTGCATGAACGCATAACAAAAATGCAAGTAAACAAATAAAACATTAGGTAAGAAAATGAGCGGATTTGAAATAGAACGTAAATTCCTCATTCGGGAAGGCGGCAACTATAAGGATGCCGCCTTTTCGTGTAGTCGGATAAAGCAGGGATATATGCCCTGCGAAACAGCCACCGTACGTGTCCGTACCCGCGACGACAGCGCATGGCTGACCATCAAAAGCCACAGCGACGCAGCCGGACTCTCGCGTTACGAGTTTGAGAAAGAGATAACCATCGACGAAGCCGAACACCTCTACCAGCTCTGCCGAGGAGGAGTGATAGACAAGAAACGATGGCTGGTGAAGAGTGCGGACGGACGACACACCTTCGAGATTGACGAGTTCTTCGGCGACAACGAGGGACTGACAGTTGCGGAGGTGGAGCTTGGCGCGGAGGACGAAACCTTCCAGCGTCCTGACTTCCTCGGCGAGGAGGTGACGGGCGACCGCCGCTACTATAATTCAGAACTTATAAAATCGCCATACAGTACATGGGCTCATAAAAAACAAAAGTAAGAAGATTATGGATAATAACACAACACCGGTGCTTCTGCTCACCGGATATCTTGGAAGCGGAAAGACAACACTCCTCAATCGTATACTTGCCAACAAGCAAGGCATCAAGTTCGCCGTCATCGTCAACGACATCGGCGAAGTGAACATCGACGCCACACTCATCGAGAAGGGTGGCATTGTGGGAGAGCAGGATGACAATCTCGTGGCTCTTCAGAACGGATGCATCTGCTGCACACTGAAGATGGACCTCGTACAGCAGCTCAGCGACATCGTGTCGCAGCAGCGCTTCGACTATATTGTCATCGAAGCAAGCGGCATCTGCGAGCCGGCTCCAATCGCACAGACCATCAGCGCCTATCCGCGCATCTATCCCAACCTCGCCACTAAAGGCATTGCCAAGCTCGACTCCATCGTTACCGTCGTGGACGCTCTGCGCCTCAAGGACGAATTTGCCGGAGGCGACGACCTCACAAAGGACAACATCGGTGAGGAAGACCTCGCCAGCCTCGTCATCCAGCAGGTGGAGTTCTGCAACAAGATTCTACTCAACAAGGCTTCGGAGGTCACTCCCGAAGAGCTTGCCCGCATAAAGGCTATACTGCGCGAGCTGCAGCCGCACGCAGACATCATCACATGCGACTATTGCGACGTCAATCTTGACAAGTTGCTCAATACCGACGAATTCAACTTCCAGAAGGTTGCCACATCAGCAAGATGGATTGAGGGCATCGAAAGCCAAGAAGAGGAGGAGGAAGAACATCACCACCATCATCATGACCACGACGATGACCACGAGGAGCATGACCACGAGGAAGGACATTGCCACCACCATCACCATCACGGACTGGAGAACGAGGAAGAGGGCGAAGCTCTCGAATACGGCATCGGCACCTTCGTCTACAAGCGCCGCCGTCCGCTGGACATGAACAAGTTCGACTACGTTGTCACAAAGAAATGGCCTAAGAGCGTCATCCGCTGCAAGGGTCTCTGCTACTTCAAGGGCGAGGAGAGCCTCTGCTACGTATTCGAGCAGGCTGGCAAGCAGATTGAGATGCGCAATGCCGGACAGTGGTATGCCACAATGCCTGAGGAAGAGCTTCGCGAGGTGATGAAGCAGAATCCGGGACTGGCACGCGACTGGGACGACACTTACGGCGACCGCATGCAGAAGATTGTGTTCATCGGACAGAACATGAACCGTGAGGAGATAGAGAAAGACCTCGACTTCTGCCTCACCGACTAACATACACGAATAAAGACATTACATTTATATATATAAGGTAACCAGATGAGACTCATCATTCGCATCACACGGACCACCATATCCTTCACGGCGCCCAACACCGTAATAGAGGGACAGACCGACTTCGAGCAGTACAGCATGAAGACGGGCATCTCCGTGGCTGCAAACATGAGGCAGGCGCTTGCCGACTGCCGACTGCTGCAGGTCCACACCTCGCCTACACAGAACGGACAGACCATGCCGTCGCAGTATCATCCCGTGTTCAGTCAGGTAAGGGTCTACGTCGATACGCCGCTCCTCCTCATACCCGCGGAGGAGTTCGACGCTGACGCCGCTCCCCTACTCTATCATCACGTCAACACCACCTGCGAGAACGACGACGTCGACACCGTACAGATTCCTGCCGCCAATGTCGTGGCAGCCTTCGCCGTGGGCAAGGACCTGCGCTTCGTGCTCACGGAGCGTTTCCTGCACGTAGAGTTCCTCCATCTGCTCGGTCCCGTCATCACAGAGTTCAGCCGCTTCGCCTCGGGAGGATTCCAGGAGAAGATGTTCTGCTACTTCCACGACCGCCGCGTCGACATCTTCTCGTTCCGTAAGGGACGTCTGAGGATAAGCACCTCCTTCGAGACCTCCACAACCGAAGATTCAGCCTACTACATCCTCAACACATGGCAACAGTTGGGCATGCGCAAGACGGACGTGCTCTGCCTGTCGGGCAACATCACCGGACACGAGGCGCTGCTCAACATGCTGAAGCAGTTCGTGCGAAACATCAAGCACGTCAACATCTGATTACACATTATTAATATATATATAGAAAAGAAGAACAATATGCGAATAATAACTGGAATATACAAGGGTCGCCACTTCGACATTCCCCGATCCTTCAAGGCACGACCCACCACCGACTTCGCCAAAGAGAACATCTTCAACGTCATCGGCGGATACATCGACCTTGACGGTGCCAACGCTCTCGACCTCTTTGCAGGCACGGGCAGCATATCGCTCGAGATGCTGTCGCGCGGTTGCTCGCCGGTGATAAGCGTGGAGGCAGACCGCGACCACGCCTCGTTCATCCGTGAGTGTATGAAGAAGATATCTGCCGACCGCGACAACATCCTCATCCGCGGCGACGTCTTCCGTTTCATCCGCACCTGCAAGCAGCAGTTCGATCTCATCTTCGCCGACCCACCCTACGCTCTCCCCGAGCTGCCGACCATCCCTAATCTCATTCTCGAAAAGAAGATGCTCAAGCCCGGCGGTCTCCTGGTCTTCGAGCATGGCAAGAAGAACGACTTCAGCTCCGTCCCCGGCTTCATCGAACACAGAGCATACGGCAGCGTCAACTTCTCGCTGTTCAGAACACCCGAGGAAGAATGAGGAGTTAGGAATTAAGAGTTAGGAATTGCTCTTGGCTTCGCCTACGATTTTAAATTTTACAGTAGCGGAGGTCTATGGTCTCCGCAGCATGCAATCATACTAATACAATAAATATTTATAATGAGTATTAGGCTTGGTGCTGCGGAGGCCAGAGACCTCCGCTACTTGTTTATCCATATCTCCTTTTTTATATTCTTCATAAACTAATTCGTTGATTTAATTTGTTGTTTTGCTGAGATTTATGTAATTTTGCCAACGTTACAAGCTAATCACAAAAAATCAATATAGTTATATGAAGAAAATCATCGCAATGCTCTCATTGGCTCTTGCTGCAAGCACCACATTCGCAGTGCCCGCAAAGCAGGCCAAGAAGACACTGACGCTCGCTGACGGCACACAGGTTGTGGCAACACAGATGGGCGACGAGTACATGAACTGGTGGCAGGCCGACAACGGCATGCGCTACGTGGAAAGCCAGGACAAGGAAGGCGTTTACGAAGCTGCCAATATGGACGTAATGGCTGCTCATGCCCAGATGCGCCGCGCCATCATCGGCGAGAAGCGTGCCAAGCGCCTCAACTCTGTAGTTAAGCCCGTCAATATGTCATTCTCAAGCGGACAGCAGAGAGTACAGATTGGCGACGAGCACATCACTTACACAGGCAAGAAGAAGGGCATAATCATCCTCGTACAGTTCCCCAACCAGAAGTTTGAGACTGGTCATGACAACGCATACTATAAGATGGTGGCTAACGAGAAGGGACTCACTCACGAGGACGGATACGTAGGATCTGTCACCGACTACTTCCTCTCACAGAGCAACGGTCAGTTCGAGCTCGACTTCGACATCGCAGGTCCGTACACACTCTCACATACCTCATCATACTACGGCAAGAACGATGGCGCTAACATCGACACAAAGGTGGGATATATGATCCAGGAAGGCTGTGACGCTGCCGTGGAAGACGGATTCAACTTCAACGACTACGACTGGGACGGCGACGGCTATGCAGACCAGGTGTTCGTGCTCTACGCAGGTCTCGGCGAGGCTTCAGGCGGTGATGCCAAGACTGTATGGCCGCACGAGTATCAGATAAGATACACATGTGTGGGCAAGGTGCTCAACTACACGGCAGAGGGCAAGGGCAAGGTGGACACCTACGCTTGCGCCAACGAGATGGAGCGTGTCATCAACAATGCAACCGGCACATACACCAACGAGCTCAAGCTCGCTGGTATCGGAACCATCTGCCACGAGTTCTCACACTGCCTCGGATTCGCCGATATGTACGACACCAGCGCTAACGGCGGCAACTACGGTATGGGCTTCTACGACGTAATGAGCGCCGGTTCATACAACGGCGGCGGCTTCACTCCATGTAACTACACCGCTTACGAGCGTATCTACGCAGGATGGACAGAGCCTATCGTCCTCGACGAGCCGGCTACCATCAAAGCCATGCAGAGCTCTGAGGACTATGGACGTCCCTTCATCCTCTATAACGACAAACATCCAGACGAGTTCTACACCCTCGAGAACCGTCAGAAGAAGGGTTGGGACGCTGAGCTCTACGGCAGCGGTCTTATGATCACACACGTCGACTATGACCAGACCAAGTGGGGCATCAATCAGGTTAACGCTTCTGCATCTGACCACCAGCGCTGCACCATCTTCCATGCTGACAACGACGCTGACGGAACAGTACTGGAGAGCATCAAGAACGACCTCTATCCTTACATGTCAGGCGGCGTACCTCTCAACGACGAGCTTACTGACGACTCACGTCCTGCTGCAAAGCTCTACAACAAGAACGCGGACGGCACAAAGTATATGGGCAAGCCTATCACTGCCATCAAGAAGAACGTCAACGGCACCATCTCATTTGACGTTATGGGCGGCAACGAGGACAACATCCTCGACAACACCACATCAGAGACTGCCATCAAGGACATCAAGGCTGACACACGCAAGGCTGACAACCGCGTATACAGCATCGACGGACGCTACCTCGGTGACGACATCAACGCTCTTGGCAAGGGTCTCTACATCGTAGGCGGCAAGAAGGAGCTTAAGACTAAGTAATAAAACCAAGGCATCATCACGTTAAGATGCTTTAAAGACCTATAAAGACAAAAAGAAGTCGGAAACAAAAGGGAGAGCATTCCCTAATGTTTCCGACTTTTTTATGCTCATAATTATAATAAAATCACTATCTTTGCGTCAGCTCACGCTATTGTAATGGCCATTAAATTAATGGCGGTTAAATTAAAACATGCTTTCACTTATTTCTCCAGTTTTTATCAAGAATAGAATTTAGACATCATCATAAAAGAGAAATAAAATTTTAGCCGTAACTTTGCATGATTAAAAGCAATATTAATGAAAAGGAACATTATATACCTTGTTTTATTCGTCACTGTATTGATATCATCATGCCAAAGCAATCATGATAAACGAATCCAAGTAGCACTTTCTCTTGCAGAGAACGGCAGACCAGACAGTGCCCTCATACAACTTAACAAAATAGACCAATCAATGTTGTCAGATTTGGACATGGCTATGTATTCGCTTGCTTATACAATGGCACAAGACAAAACCGGTATTGATATAGACAATGATTCTCTTATAAGAACGGCTTATACATATTATTATAATAGACCGGAAGATTCTCTATATGCCAAGAGTCAGTATTATATGGGGAAATATTATGCACTCAATGACAGTAGCGAAAAAGCACTTCAGTGTTTCAGAAAATCAATAGTGATGGCAAAAAGAAAACACGACTATGACACACAGTGCTTATCACTGTTTCAACAATCGTTAATTTTAAGAGACTATGACCCAGACAAGGCAATATTATGTGCGAAAGCTGCAAATTCTATATATAATAATCTGAAAGGTTCAAAGTTGTCCAATAAGGCATATTATCTTTTGAATCTTGCAGAATGTATAAGTTATAAAGATGACAATCCTAACATCTGTATATCACTTGCAAGAAAGGCGATAAGATATGCTATACAGTCGAAAGATTCCGTTACTATCTCTAACTCATATCAAGACTTGGCTTCCTTCTATGCGTTAGGAGGTAATATTACGTTGGCACTGAAAGCCACATCAGAATCCCTGAGATATAATAACAAAGACGATTTCTCAAAAATCTTTGCTCTATCTCAATTTTACGTCTTGGCAGACTCCTTAACCCAAGCTAAGCGGAAACTGTCTGAAGCCTTACCCTTAAACATCAATGACAGTTGTGCTTACTATTCTTTAAAGAGAGACATTGCAATAAAAGAATCTGACTTGGCCAATGCTGAATCATTAGCTGACTCAACGGATCTCTATCTTGACAAGAAAAACTCAGAAAATTTAAAAACCAGAAATACATATTATTCACTTATGCTTCAGAAAGAGATTGCCAGAACCAAGGCTTTAAGTGAGAGCAAGTGGAAATCGTATGTAATTTTACTCATAGCTGTCTCAGCATTAATCATCATCATGCTTATGAGCTTCATCTTCTTTCAGAAGAAGAAACAGATGAATGAGAAATATGAAAAAGGAGTGAAGTTACACAATATGGAAATCGAACATAAAGAGATACAGATAACCACCATGAGAAAATTCCTGTTAAGTAAGATTGGTATTATCCAGAGACTTCAGTCACTAAATCAATCTAAGCATAAACTGCTATTACTTTCTAAGGATGACTGGGAGGAGATAGAAATATTCTTAAACAGTACGGATAATGACTTTGTTGTAAAGATAAAGGACGACTTTCCAGAGTTAACAACAAAGGACCTTCAGTTTCTAATGTTGGTAAAACTGAAACTCCCATACAAGAGTATTGCCTTAATATATAACATTGAAGAGAAATCCGTAAAACAGAGAATGTTTCTCTTCAAGAAAAAATTAGGACTACAAAACAGTAAAATGTCAACAAAAGAGTTTATTGAGAGGTATTAACCTTCACTTCAAATACTTTTTAGACCCGCCATTAAGACAAAACAAAACAGAATATCTTGAAGTTCAAACACTTACATCACATTATACCAAAATACGAATTAGACTCCTTTTAGTTGGGCATCCTTAAGATTCACCGTAATTTTGCAACCGAAAACAAAATTATCGAATTATGAAGATTAAGTTTATTTTATTCTTTGCTTTGGCTGTACTTGCCATTTCCTCATGTAAGGAAAATGAGGAAGAGACGATAAATCCAGCGACAGAAAAGATCCTTGCCGACGGTCTCAATATCGGACCGGACGGTGTAGACACCGTTGTTGTCTTTCTTAAGGATAGCGGTTTGGGTGTTGACATCAACTATTCATCCGGTAGCGGCAAATGGTGTTCTGCTACGGAATGTACCGACTCTGTTAGCGGAGCTGACGGTATCCGCATTCAATGTGCTCCTTCCGACACTTCTCTTTTCTCCAGAGAAGCTATGGTGAACATTTCCTCATTACGAGGCAACTACATCATAAAGGTAAATCAAGACCCATACAAACTGGCATATTTCAAGGACAGTATTGTCTACGTTAAGAATACGGGCGGTAGCTTTGTTGTCCCAGTTAAAGCCAATACTTCATTTGCCATCAACAAGACTATGTTTGTCACTGGCTCTGGCGACAACACCAAACCCGTGGACACAAGTTGGATGGGTAGCATTTATAAGGTTGTGACGTGTAACGAAGGTCAGACGTTTGAATTCCCCTTTATAGCCCAACTTAACACAGGTTTGGGAAGACGTGCCTTCCTTGACATTAGCGGTGACAGTCTTCATAATAAAAAGTCAATCGTCGAGGTGAGACAGGAACCACGTACACTGAATGCATCTGAGACTATCGAATTTGGAATGTTCTCAGAAAGACTGAATGTTTTATTGGGAAAGGAAGAAGAAAATCTAACAAGGTTGAGAAGTCTTTCCTTGGTAGGCTTCGCAGCACCACAAGACGTTGAATATGCAGCTAAAATAAGCCGGCTGTCTCTTGATACGCTGACTATGTCGGCGTGCGATTTCTCAAGCTATGACCAAGAGTGCAATATTGACTCAAGACTATTCTTCGGCTCCCATTTGTCGAGCCTGTCACTTCCCAAAGGCATCAAGACTATTAACTATGAGGCTTTTGCAGACTGTAAAAATCTCAAGACAGTTGTCCTTCCTGCCAGTGTAGAGCGCATAGGCAACGAGGCATTCGCATGCTCTTCCAAGATAGAAGAGATTGTTATTCCGGCAGATTCCAAGCTCCGTTATATAGGTGACGAAGCATTTAACACGGGTGGCACCATGAACAGACTCTTTATTCCGAATACAGCCTATCTGTCATCCAATGCCCTTAAAGGACTCCGAGTAAATAACCTGCATATAGCTTTAGTAACACCACCTATCTTGAATCCAGATACAGAAGCAGACTGCAGCAAAAGTACATTGTATGTTCCTAAAGGCAGTAAGGAGAAATATATGTCAGCAATATATTGGAAGAATTTCGGAAAGATTGTTGAAGAATAATAAAATCATTAGTAAAAGACTCACCCATGAATTTCTTGGGTGAGCCGAAATACGTCTGACAAGAGTTGTAGCAACAAAAAAAAGGAGAGAAGCGAACTTCTCTCCTTTTTTAGTACCCAGACCCGGGCTCGAACCGGGATGGGTTGCCCCACTGGTGTTTGAGACCAGCGCGTCTACCGATTCCGCCATCTGGGCATTGGCGTTTTGCGTCTGCAAAGGTATAACAAATAATTGGGTTGTGCAAGACTTTTGTGACGAAATTATTCCTTTAAATCATAATAATTGTTCAATAAGGATAAATAGGCTTTAAAAAAATAATAACCTTACAATAACCTCGTTATATAAATAGCATCCGCTATTTAATTCTGACGTTATGGCGGACAGCACACAAAGAAAGAACATTAAATGATAATGGCATGAAAGAACAAAACCTTAACTACTGCGTCATACTTGCCGGCGGCAAGGGACGTCGTCTGTGGCCTTGCTCACGCGATCAGTGGCCCAAGCAGTTCATCGACTTCTTCGGAATGGGTCGTACATTGCTGCAGTACACCTATGATCGTTTTGCACGCCTGCTGCCAAAAGAAAATATATATGTGGTCACGAATGAGGACTACGAGAGCATTGTTCGCGAGCAGTTGCCCGAACTGACGGACGAGCGGTTGCTCTCCGAGCCTATCCACCGCGGAACGGCACCGAGCATGATATGGGCTTCGCACCGCATCTTCAACAAGTGCCGTGACGCACGCATCCTCGTCACGCCTTCTGACCTTACGATTGTGGGGGAAGACCGGTTTGAGGCTTGCCTTGAACGCGCCTTCGAATTTGTGGCTGCCAACGACTATATGCTCACCATGGGCGTCAAGCCTACGCGTCCCGAACCGGGATACGGATACATACAGCTTGGCGAGGAATGTCAGGAGGGTGTGCATAAGGTGAAGTCGTTCACGGAGAAGCCGGAGCGCGAGTTTGCACGTATGTTCATGGAGATGGGCGAGTTCTACTGGAACACCGGTATGTTCCTCGCCAATGCGCGTTGCGCTCTCGACACGCTCTACAAGCTGGTGCCCTCCGTCCTGCGCACCTTCGACGCCGAGCATCCCGAGTACGACTACGTGGAGGAGAACAAGTACATTAAGGAGAACTTCCCCTCCTACCCCAACCTCTCCATCGACTTCGGCGTGCTGGAGCGTTCAGACAACGTCTGCGTGATGCGCTGCGACTTCGGATGGGCTGACCTCGGCACATGGCACAGCATGTATGAGGCGCTGAGTAAGGGTGAGGGCGACAACGTGGCTGTCGACACGGACGTGGTGCTCGACAATGCGCACGGCAACATCATCAAGCTGCCGAAGGGCAGACTGGCTGTCATCAGCAATCTGGACGGTTATATAATAGCTGAGGAAGGCAACGTGCTCTTCATCGGAAAGAAGGAAGACTCGTCTGCAGACATTCGCCGTATTGTCAACGACATACAGATAAAGAAGGGCAACGAGTTTATATAAAGTTGAGAGTTGAGAGTTGGGAGTTGAGAGTTATGATTAGTTGAGAGTTGGGAGTTATTGCTAAGGCATGCAGCAAAGCCGAGCGATGATTAGTATTTGGATTGATTAAAAAAGGTAATCATAACTCTCAACTCTCAACTCTCAATTCTCAACTTTCATTCAACTCTCAACTACAAGGTGCTTCATCTCGTGTCCTCCCCACATTGCGTCGTTCTTATATCTGAATCCTAACGAGGTGTAGAGGCGTTCTGCGTTAGGATTGTTCTTGTCCACGAGCAGAGCGGCGGGGAGATTAAGGCTGGCGGCATGCCGTATCATACGGTCCAACAGCATCGAGGCGATGCCCTGACGGCGGTATGCGCTGTATACGGCGAGTGAGTCAAGATAGAACTCGCCCTCCTGCGTCTCGTCGTCCATCTGCGAATAGTCCATCTCGAGGTGCTTCTTTGCAGCCTCCTGGAAGCGCAGACGCAGACGATGAAGGTCCTTGCCGTCATATCCAACGATGGCACCAGCCACCGGAGCCTTGTCAATGTCGCCGTCCGTAGCCTTTTCGTCCACAGCCACGAAAGCGTTTCGCCAGCTATACTGCGAGTCGTCCATGCGGACCAGCTCGAGCATCATCTTATGGAAATCGTCGATGTTGTGTTTTTCGCCAGCAATGTTCTGGCAGCATTCGTCGGTCATGGCGATCATGATAAGTCGTGCGATGTCTTCGCAATGTTGTGGTTGGGCTTTAATGATAATCATTTTCTTTTAGGTTATTGATTTTGTTTTTGCAATGTTATTCGTTGACATTCCTGTCAATATCTGTCCAGTATTTTCTTTATCTTCTCACACCTCTCCGCACTCTTCGCCTTCTTCGTGGGCACGAGCATCTGCACAATGCCGAGCAGATCGAATCCCTGCGCAGGATTAGGCAGAGCAGCGTTCTCCTTTACGCTCCGCAGCGCCTTCTGCGTATTGAAGCTGAATCCGGGCGCCGTCACCACCACGTCGTTGAGCACCACCTCCTGCGGAATGAGGAAGATGGTGTCCTGGCGAAGCTCCATGTCCGACACGCGGCGCTGCATGTAGTGCTTCTTCGAGATGGTGGCGCTCTTGATGGGCAGCGCCGAACCGAAGCGTCCCGTATAGTCCGTGGTAAGGCGTTTGCCTCCTGCGGTGCTGACCACAGCTCCTGCGATGGGCAGTCGTGTGTCCATGTCCGCCACGACAGTCTGACGTTGTGCCATGCAGTCAAGGCAAAGAAGCGATATATATATGGTTGTGAACAGCTTTTTCATAACGCAAAGATAGCCAATCGGCAGTAAAACGCAAAATCCGTTACGCATTGTTAGCACCTTTTTGGCTTTATTTTAGGTTGGTGTCAGGCAGGGCTTTGACAAAAACCTTACTCCACAGTCCGCTTATGGGCGCAAATCCTATCGGATTTAAATAAAAGGCTTT
>ERZ506950.415-NODE-415-length-30144-cov-4.286184_pt1 | contig 30144 bp, 25 predicted proteins | sample MGYA00512897_ERZ506950 | MGnify/ENA metagenome assembly ERZ506950
CCGCCAAGCAAACGTCACTCGCGCCTCACGATAGTAAGGCGCGGTTGAGAGTTGTCGCGAATCGCAGAAGATTCATGGCGAAGCCATGTACACCGCACCCGATTCCGCAGGCTGCGCAGCTCTTCGAGCTACAAACTGCCAATGTGCGGGGTCAAGGGGTAAGACCCCTTGCCTTTCTCTGGGGGTTCCAAAGGGGGTATTCTCTTTGGAAAGAGAATACCCCCTTTGCTCCCGCCGCCCGCAGGCGGCATTCCCCTCCGCGCTGTGCGCGGAAAAACCGCCATGCCTGCAAGGCAACCATCCTTTACACCCCTTGGTGTAAAACAATTTAGAGGAGTTTTATGTCAGAAAAACTCGTGACCAAAGGCATCGTCCTTCGCGCGACGGCGACGAAGGAGGCCGACTACATATTGAATATTCTGACCGACTCGCTCGGTCGGATCGCGGTCGTGGCGCGCGGGGCGCGGCGCAAGGGAAGCCGCATCGCCGCGGGCAGCGAGCTTCTGGCCTTTTCCGAGCTCGTACTCTATCAGCGCGGGAACTGGTACTACCTCGACGAGGCGTCGACGATCTCGCTGTTCGACGGTATCCGGCAGGACATTGAGCTACTGTCGCTCGCGTCGTATTTTGCAGAGATGACCGAGTGCGTCACGGCGGAGGACGAGCCCGTGCCGGAGATTTTGTCGCTGCTGCTCAATTCGCTCTACGCGCTCGACACGCTGCAAAAACCGCAGAGCATCGTCAAGGCGGCGTTTGAACTCAAGCTGCTTGCGCTCTCGGGCTACGAGCCGCTGCTCGATGGCTGCGCCGTCTGCGGCACGCACAACCCGAAAGAGCCGGTGTTTGACGCGCAGCAGGGCGTGCTGCTGTGCAAAGAATGTGCGGACCACGGCGGGGGCTGCCTTCTGCCGCTGGACGCGGGCTCGTTCGCGGCGATGCGCCATGTGCTGTTTTCCGAGCCGAAGCGGATGCTGTCGTTCTCCCTCTCGGGCGAGACGGAAAAGCGCTTTGCCGCGGCTTGCGAGGTGTTTGCGCAGGTGCAGCTTGACCGGCGATTCAAGACGCTGGACTTCTACAAAAGCATGAAAATTGACAACTAAACGAAATATCTGTCGAAAGAAATACGAATCGAAATCAAAATTTCGGAGAAAACTATGAGTGAACTGTTTGAAAAATCCATCCGCGTGCTGGAACTGCCGCGGCTATTGGAGATGCTCGAGCATCACGCGGTGAGCGCGGAGGCCAAGGCGCGGGCGCGACGGCTGACGCCATCGGATGATTTCGGCGAGGTCAACCGCCTGCTCGACGAGACGGACGCGGCGCGCAAGATGATCATGCTGCGCGGCAGCCCTGCCTTTGGCGGCGTGCGCGACGTGGGCGAAGCGCTCTCCCGCGCCGAGCGCGGAGGCATGCTCAACACGCGGGAGCTTCTCGACATCGCGGGGCTTCTCACGAATGTGCGCCGCGTGCAGGATTATTATAAGGAGGACGAGGAGGGGACGGTCATCGACAAGCTCTTCCTCTCCCTGCACCCGAACCGCTTTCTGGAGGAGAAGATCACGACCGCGATCCTCGACGAAAACGAGATCGCCGACGCGGCCTCGCCCGAGCTCGCGGAAATTCGCCGCCACAAGCGCGCGGCGGCGGCCAAGGGCCGCCAGATCCTGCAGCGCATCATTTCGTCCCCGAGCTACCGGAACGTTTTGCAGGACGCGCTGATCACGCAGCGCGGCGGGCGCTTCGTCGTGCCGGTGAAGGCCGAGTGCCGCGGCGAGCTGCCGGGCCTCGTGCACGACACGTCCTCGAGCGGCGCGACGATCTTCGTCGAGCCGATGGGCGTGGTGCAGGCCAACAACGAGCTCAAGGAGCTCGAAGCGAAAGAGGAGAAGGAGATCGACCGCATCCTCTACGCCCTCTCGGGCGAGGCGGCGAGCTTCAGCCGCGACATTCTGTGGGATTATGACATTCTCGTCCACCTCGACCTCATTTTCGCGCGCGGCGAGCTGAGCTACCGCATGAATGCCATGCGCCCCGAGCTCAAAAAGGACGGCAGCGTGTATCTGCGCCATGCGCGCCACCCGCTGCTCGACCCCGCGAAGGCCGTGCCCATCGACATTGAGCTCGGCCGCAGCTTCGATACGCTTGTCATTACAGGCCCGAACACCGGCGGCAAGACCGTGAGCTTAAAGACGCTCGGCCTCCTCTGCCTGATGACGCAGTGCGGCCTGCATATCCCCTGCGACGACCGCAGCGCCGTGAGCATCTTTTCCTCGGTGTTGGCCGACATCGGCGACGAGCAGAGCATCGAGCAGAGTTTGTCGACCTTCTCGGCGCATATGAAAAACATCGTGCAGATCTTGGACGAGGCGGACGAGCACTGCCTGATCCTCTTCGATGAGCTGGGCGCGGGCACCGACCCCGTTGAGGGTGCGGCACTGGCCATCGCCGTCATCGAGCAGGCGCGTTCACAGGGTGCGAAGATCGCTGCGACGACGCACTACGCCGAGCTCAAGACCTTCGCCATGACGACCGCGGGCGTGGAGAACGCGAGCTGCGAGTTCGACGTGGAAACGCTCTGCCCGACCTACAAGTTGCTCATCGGCATCCCCGGCAAGTCGAATGCCTTTGCGATCTCGAAGCGGCTGGGGCTTTCCGAGGCCGTCATTGAAAAAGCCAAGGCGCAGATGGACAGCGAGAGCATCCGCTTTGAAGACGTGCTGACGCAGCTGGAGCAGAAGAGGCAGCAGTTAGAGAAAGAAAAAGCCGAGGTCGACCGTCTTTACGCCCAGCGCGAGGAGGACGCGCGCAAGGCGCGCGAATTCCGCACGCAGATGGAGCGCGCGAAGGAGAACGCGAGAAGCCGCGGCGAAGCCGAGGCCAAGCGCCTTTTGGCTGAGGCCAAGTCCGTCGCGGACGACACGTTCCGCGAGCTCGACGCGCTGCGCAAGCAGCAGAAAAAGCTCGATGCCCAGCAGATGAACGCCCAGCGCGCCGAGATCATGCACAACATCAAGCAGGCGCGCGACGCTGCGGGCGTGCGCGACGAGAGCGCGGAGCCCATCCCCAAGCCCTCGCGGCCCATTGAGGTCGGAGACCTGGTCGAGATCCCCGGTACGCGCCGTCAGGCCGAGGTCACAGCTGTCAAGGACGGCACGCTGACGCTCAAGGCGGGCGTTTTGCAGATGAAGGTCAAAGCCGACGAGGTCCGCCTCATTGAGGCGGCGGAGCGCGCGGCGACTGCCAAAAAGCAGCCGCAGTTTGCCCCCTCGCAGCGCATTCTGCGCACGGCGTCCGCTGCGCGCGAGCTCGATATCCGCGGCATGGAGACGCTGGAGGCCGAAAGCGTGCTCGATAACTACATTGACGCTGCCGTCATGGCGCATCTCGAGACCGTGACGATCATCCATGGCAAGGGCACGGGCGCGCTGCGCAAGGCGGTGCACGCGAGCCTCCGGCGCAACAAAGCCGTCAAGAGCTTCCGCCTTGGCAACTACGGCGAGGGCGAGTCGGGCGTCACTGTGGTCGAGTTGAAATAAATGCCCGCCCGGGGAAGCGCTTTGTCTGTGTTTATTGCCAAATCCGCGCCATTTCGCGCGAAATGGCATTGACGAATCGGCCCCCGATGGTATATGATACGATAAAGTCCGAAAGATTTTTTTGGAGAGGGAGTAGTAACGATGTATACTCAGAATGTTACGATCAACAATGAAGTAGGCCTGCATGCTCGTCCTGCCACGTTCTTCATTCAGAAGGCCAACGAGTTCAAGAGCGGCATCTGGCTGGAGAAGGATGAGCGTCGCGTGAACGCCAAGAGCTTGCTGGGCGTGCTGTCCCTCGGGATCGTCAAGGGCACGACCATCACGCTGCTGGCCGACGGCGCGGACGAAAAGGAAGCCGTGACCGCTCTGTGCGAGCTGGTTTCCAACAATTTCGGCGAATAAGAAACAATCAGGAAAGGCGGCTTCCACAGGAAGCCGCCTTTTTCCATTTTATCGTCACCGTTCGATCGGATATACTATTATATATTATAATGTAGAGATGAAAAGAAAGGAGGGAATGTCCCATGACGAAGCAGGAGCTTTTGGACAAGGCGAACGACCTGCCGCTCGCGCCGGGAGTCTATCTGATGATGGACAAGACCGGCTGCGTCATTTACGTCGGCAAGGCGAAAAAGCTCAAAAACCGCGTCAGCCAGTATTTTCAGGAGAATTCCTCCCACAATGAGAAAACGCGCCGCATGGTCTCACAGGTCGACCACTTTGACACGATCTTCGTCTCGACCGAGTTCGAGGCGCTGATCCTTGAAAACTCGCTCATCAAGCAGCACATGCCGCGCTACAACATCTTGTTAAAGGATGACAAGGGCTATCCCTTTGTGCGCCTCGGCACGGAGCACTATCCGCGTTTTACGATGGCCTCTAAGCCTGCGGACGACAACGCGCTGTACTTTGGCCCGTTTGGCGGACGCAACGAGACGCGCGCGGCCATCGACGCGATCTGTGCGGCATTCCGCCTGCCGACGTGCAGCCGCAAATTCCCGCGCGACATTGGAAAGGAGCGGCCCTGCCTCAACCATCACATGGGGCGCTGCGACGCGTTCTGCCGCGGCACGCCGGATGAGGACGAGTACATGCGCCGCATCGGGCAGGCCGAAGAGCTGCTGAACGGCCACTACCGCCGCTTAACGCGCGCGCTGCGCGAGGAGATGGAGCAGGAGGCCGCAGATCTGCACTTTGAGCAGGCGGCGGCACTGCGCGACCGCATCCGCGCCATCGAGGTGCTGGGCAAGCGGCAGAAGGTCATCGCCGGCATCTGCGCCGACACCGATATCTGGGGAGTTTACCGCGGCGCGCTCAAGTGCGGCAGCGCCGTAATGCACATTGAGGACGGCAGCGTGACGGGTCGAGACTTGAACCTCTTCGCCGCGCCGCAGGACGAGAGCGAGCAGATGATCTTGTCTGCATTGCTGCCGCAGTATTACCTCAATAAGAGCGTGCTGCCGCGCGAAATTCTGCTGCCCTGCGAGATCGAGGGCGCAGCCGAACTCGCACAGATCCTGACCGAGCGCGCGGGCCGCAAGGTGACGCTCCACGTCCCCCAGAGGGGCGAGAAGGCGGAACTCCTTGCCATGGCGCAGCGCAACGCGCGCGAGGATGTCGAGCGCGTGACGACCGCGCAGGAGCGCGAGAACCGCACGCTGACGCAGCTTGCGGGGATGCTCTCGCTTTCCGAGCCGCCCAGGCGTATGGAGTCCTACGATATCTCGAACACCGGCGCGAGCGACATCGTCGCGTCGATGGTCGTCTACGAGGGCGCAAAGCCCAAGAAGAGCGCCTACCGGAGATTTAAGATCAAGAGCCTGTCGGCCCACCCAGACGACTATGCCTCCATGGAAGAGGTGCTCACGCGCCGCATCCAGCGCTATCTGGACGGCGATGAGAAGTTCAGCCCCCTGCCGGACGTCATGCTCATCGACGGCGGCATCACGCACGCGGGCGTCGCCGAGCGCGTGTGCGCGCAGATGCATGTGCGTGTGCCGATCTTCGGCATGGTCAAGGACGACCGCCACCGCACGCGCGCGCTCGTCACCGCGCAGGGCCGCGAGATCGACCTGCACGCCGCGCCGAACGTCTTCGCTCTGATCGGTCAGATCCAGGAGGAGACGCACCGCTTTGCCATCACGTTCCACCACGAGAGCCACTCGAAGTCCTCGACCCGCTCGGCGCTCGACGGCATTCCGGGCGTCGGCAAGGTGCGCGCTCAGGCGCTGCTCAAGACATTCAAGAGCGTCAGGGCGATTCGGGAGGCGGACATTTTCGCCCTTGAACGTGTGCTGCCAAAAGACGCCGCCGCGTCCGTCTACCTTCATTTTCACGGCGAAACGGGCGAAAAGGAGGAGAAAATGTAACTTCTTTCATGATTGCCGATTTGACGGGAAAAGCGAAAAAGAAACGCGATTTTTGTGACCTTTGCCAACAAAAATCAAAAAATCAGGTTGACATAAATGGATTTCAATAAATGAATTTTCAAAAAGTCAAACTTGCATATTTTGGCATCGCGACACGCTGTTGAGGCGGCTTTTCGCCCCCTGCGCCCGGAAAGGGCGCAGGGGGCGTTCCTTTGCTGTCCGAGGGGATAGAGCGTGCGGCGGAGAGGCAAAAAAGCCAGTGTTTGCAGGGCTTTCCACGTTTTTGCCGCCTTGCGGGGCGGGAGCGGGACACACCCGGCCTGCTCCCAAGAGTTTTTTGCCCGCTCGGACGGGACAAAGAGCGTCGGCAGGTGCGCCGCCTCTTCGGCGCCGAGATGGCGGCGAGGCGGCGGAGAGGGGTGACGATGGTTTACATAAATCGAGAAAATCACGAATTCGATGACTTAAATCGCAACTTTTAGAAGATGAAAATAAGAAAAATATCGAAAATTCTATAAAATACAGAACTTTTGGCGAACAAACGGCGGAAACTTGACAAATCCTTTTTCAGGCGGTATACTGCCAGCAAGTTTTGGAAAAGTTACATTTTGTAATCTTTTCCGGACGCAGCGCACTTCCTCAGCTGCGCGAAGCTGCGGCGGCTCACGCCGCGAAAAAAGGAGTATCCCATGCAGAAGTTTTTGAAAAATTTGTTCACAGCCCAGCGCTGCCGCAGAGCGATGTTCTTTCTGCTCTTCGCGGCTGTGATGCTGCTGAACAGTTCGCCCGAGCTGCGCGCGGACGCGCTGTACCTCATCGCCGACGGCGATACGGTCAGCGTGCTCGACGGCACGACGGACATCCCGCAGGAGCGCGTCATTGTCACCGGCGCGCAGAGCGGTGACGCGGAAGTCACGCTCCCTGCCGGTGAAAAGGTGACGGTGACACACGGCGACGATATCGAGTACGCCACCACGAGAAACGGCGAGCGCGTCAGCGAGCTGCTGCGCCGTTTGCAGATCTCGGTCAGCCCGCTTGAGATGGTGCTGGTCGACGTCACGGAGAAAGAGGTCGAGATCACCGTTGCCTCTGACTTCACCTACTATGAGACCGCCACCGAGGCGGCTCCCCACACCACGCTGACCTCCACGTCGTACCGCATCCCCAAGGGCGAGACGAAGGTCGTCCAGCAGGGCATCGACGGCACGCGCGACATCGTTTACGAGGTCGTGTATGCCGACGGCCAGTTCGTCTCCCGCCAGGCGGTGGAGGAGAAGAACGACACCTCCGTCGCGGAGATCACCTACACCGGCACGCTCGTTGACAAGGCGCAGAGCGGCGACACGGTCAAGTCCGTTGTCACCGAGAGCGACGGCAGCGGCTATCTTTTGATGAAGTCCGGCGATTCCGTCCACTTCTCCGGCTCGATGAAGGTCACCTGCACGGCCTATACCGCGGGCTACGGCGGCGTGGGCACCAGAACGGCCACGGGCACGACGGTCCACGTCGGCACCGTCGCAGTGGATAAGAAGGTCATTCCCCTCGGTACCGAGATGTTCATCGTCGGCTCGTCGGGCTACACCTACGGCAACGCTGTGGCTGAGGACACCGGCGTGCGCGGCGCGGCGATCGACCTCTATATGAATTCCTATCAGGAGTGCAAGCAGTTCGGCCGCCAGAAGAACTCGACGGTCTACTTCCTCGACTGAGCGGGGCGGTTCGTCGAATAGTACGATAAATGTATGTTCCGGATGCGTATGTTGCGCATCCGGAACATTTACTTTATTGCGGTGATGTGATACAATTACCGGCAGAAACTGAAAGGAGAACACAGGATGAAAGCCATTATCACGGTACTGGGGAAAGATCAGGTCGGTATTATCGCGGGCGTCAGCTCGCTGCTGGCAAAGTGGAACGTGAACGTTCTGGATATCAGCCAGACGATTTTGCAGGAAAATTTCACCATGGTCATGCTGGCGGATCTCGAAAATTGTTCGCTCTCTTTTACGGAACTGACGGAAAAGCTGAGCGCCCTCGGTGCGGAGATGAACATTGCGATCCGCATACAGCGGGAGGACATCTTCAACGCAATGCACAAGATCTGAGCGGGGAGGGAAAGAATCATGCTAAGCCGCAATGATATTCTGGAAACGATCCGTATGATCGACCAGCAGCATCTGGATATCCGCACGATCACGATGGGCATCTCGCTCCTCTCCTGCGCGGACAGCAGCGCGGAGCGTGCGTGTGAAAAGATCTACGGCAAGATCAGCCGCTATGCAGAGCATCTGGTCGCAACGGGGGAGGAGATCGAGCGGGAATTCGGCATTCCCATCGTCAATAAGCGGGTTTCCGTCACACCCATCGCGCTGGTCGCCGCCGCGTCGGAGACGGAAGACTATGTCCCGTTTGCCAAGGCGCTTGACCGCGCGGCCAAAAATGTCGGTGTTAACTTTATTGGCGGCTTTTCGGCGCTTGTGCAAAAGGGCATGACGGACGCCGACCGGAAGCTGATCGCTGCGATCCCCGAGGCGCTGGCCTGTACGGACCTTGTGTGCTCATCAGTCAACGTCGGCTCGTCCAAGGCAGGGATCAACATGGATGCTGTCGCCCTGATGGGGCAGACGGTGAAAAAGACGGCGGCGCTCACGGAAAAGCAGGGCGGCTTTGGCTGCGCCAAGCTTGTGATCTTCTGCAATGCGGTAGAGGATAACCCCTTCATGGCGGGCGCGTTCCACGGCGTGGGCGAGCCGGAGAAGGTGATCAACGTCGGCGTTTCCGGGCCGGGCGTTGTGTATCACGCGCTGCAAAGCGTCAAGGGCCAGCCGTTCGACGTGGTGGCGGAGACCGTGAAGAAAACGGCGTTCCGCATCACGCGCATGGGTCAGCTCGTCGCGCAGGAGGCGAGCCGCAGGCTCGATACGCCGTTTGGCATTGTCGATCTTTCCCTTGCGCCCACGCCCGCCGTCGGCGACAGCGTGGCCCGCATTCTGGAGGAAATGGGGCTTGAGGTCTGCGGCACGCACGGTACGACCGCCGCGCTCGCCCTGCTCAACGACGCGGTGAAAAAAGGCGGCGTGATGGCGTCCTCCTCGGTGGGCGGCTTATCCGGCGCATTTATCCCCGTCAGCGAGGACGAGGGCATGATCGCCGCGGCGTCGTCCGGCGCGCTGACGCTCGACAAGCTGGAGGCGATGACCTGCGTGTGCTCCGTAGGACTTGACATGATCGCGCTTCCGGGCGACACGAGCGCAGAGACCATTGCTGCCATCATCGCCGATGAGGCGGCCATCGGCATGATCAACACGAAGACGACTGCGGTGCGCGTCATCCCTGCGCCTGGCTGTAAGGTGGGCGACACGGTGGAGTTCGGCGGACTTCTCGGTTCGGCACCGGTGCAGGCGGTCCACCCTTATTCGAGCGCGGAGTTCATTGCGCGCGGCGGCAGAATTCCCGCGCCGCTGCACAGCCTGAAGAACTGAAAAAAGCGGACAGCCTTGACTGTCCGCTTTTTTATATAGAATTCGTCTTTTCAGAACAGCAGCTCGTAGCCCATCTTGATGAAGAGAAGCCCCAGCACGACAAAGATCATGCCGCGCACGCGCTTGCTGCCGCCCTTCATGGCGTAGCGCGCGCCGCAGTAGGCGCCCAGCATATTGCAGGCCGCCGCGGGGAGCGCCAGCAGCCACCAGACCTTGCCGCTGAAGATGAACAGCACCGCCGAGGCGACGTTGGAGCAGAGGTTTGCGATCTTCGCGCAGCCCGACGCCGTGAGGAGGTCCATCGAAAGTGCCATCGTAAACGCCATGATCATAAACGTGCCCGTGCCCGGGCCGATGAGCCCGTCATAGCAGCCAAGACCCAAACCGATGAGCGCGGCGCGCGTCAGCTCCTGCTGCGGTGTGTACTCGCGCGCGGGTGCGTCATTTTCCTTGCCGAAGTCCTTTTTGAGCATCAGCAGGATCGCCGCGCAGGGCAGCGCGACGAGCATCATGATCTTCAGAATGTCCTCGTTGATGAGCAGAGCGATCTTTGTGCCGATGGCCGCGCCGAGCAGCGCGCCGATCCCCGAGACGATGGCGGGACGCAGCAGGACCTTGCCGCCGCGAAAGTATTTGAACGAGGCGAGCGCCGTACCGGTGCCGTTGACGACCTTGTTTGTCCCCATTGCAAGATGCGCGGGGATGCCGGCCATCAGATAGGCGGGAAGCGTGATAAGTCCGCCGCCGCCGGCGACGGAGTCGACAAAGCCGCCAAGAAAGATGAGCGGCAGAACAACGATCAGAATTTGCGGTGTGAGCTCCATGAAAGTCTCCCTCTTTTCCTGAGATTTCTGCATTTTATCACACGGGTAAAATTTTTACTACTCTTTTGCGCAAAATATGGTAGAATCGTTTTACGATTTTTTACGCCCAGCGCGCAGAAAGGAACCACGCTATGGAACGCAATGACAAAGCTGCCATCGAGGCGCTCTTAAAGCGCCACGGTTTTCATTTTTCCAAGTCCATGGGGCAGAATTTTTTGATCGACCCCGCCATCCCCTATGAGATCGCCGAGAGCTCGCGCGCAAACGAGCAGAACGGCGTGCTCGAGATCGGCCCCGGCATCGGCGCACTGAGCCACGAGCTTTGCGAGCGCGCGGGCAAGGTGGTGGCCGTGGAGCTTGACAAGACGCTGCTGCCGATCCTGGACGAGACCATGGCGCGCTTTGACAACTTCGAGGTCGTGTCCGCCGATATTTTGAAAACCGATATCCCTGCGCTTGTGCGTGAGAAATTCGCAGGTCTCACACCCATCGTGTGCGCAAACCTGCCCTACAACATCACGACGCCTGCCATTACCGCGCTCATCGAGTCGAAGTGCTTTGAGAGCATCACGGTGCTGGTGCAGAAGGAGGTCGCCGAGCGCCTCTGCGCCGCGCCGGGCACGAGCGCCTACGGCGCGTTCTCCGTCTTCATGCAGTATTACACCGAGCCGGAGCTGTTGTTCGCCGTGCCGCGCGAGTGCTTCGAGCCGCAGCCGAAGGTCACGTCCGCCGTGCTGCGCGCCGTCGTGCGCAGGGAGCCTCCGGTCGAGGTCGAGGACGAGAAGTTCTTCTTCCGCGTGGTGTACGCCGCGTTCGCCCTGCGGCGCAAGACGCTTGTCAACAGCCTGATGACGGCGTTCGGCAGCCAGCTCACAAAAGAGCAGGTCACGCAGGCGGTCACGTCCTGCGGCTTAGAGGCCAACATCCGCGGCGAGCGGCTGGGGCTCAGTGAATTCGCCGCGCTGTCCGCCGAGATCGCCGCATTACTGTGACAGCACAGAAGCATCTATTCAAAAAATTGATAAACCATATGGTTGCTATTGATAAGACATTCTGCTACAATTTTCGGCAGAAAGGAGTCAAACTCAATAGCAGCCATTTTTCCTGTGCATCGGTTAGCTCCCTGCCGCCCTAAAGCGGCACAGCACACCACACAAGACGCGGTGCAAAATTTTTCTTTTTCATTACACCGTGAACATGCTACGAGGGAAAGAACAAATGACGAATTTGACGAACAACAAGGCCGTTTTGTCGTGGATCGACGAAATGACCGCCATCACCAAGCCGGACAAGATTGTCTGGATCACGGGGGAAGAGGAACAGCTCGGCGCGCTGCGCGAGCAGGCCGTCAAGGAGGGCATCCTCATCAAGCTCAACCCGGACAAGCTCCCGGGATGCTACCTGCACCGCACCGACCCCGACGACGTGGCGCGCGTGGAGGACCGCACGTTCATCTGCTGTGAAAAGGAAGAGGACGCAGGCCCCACGAACCACTGGGTAGAGCCCAAGGAAATGTACGAAAGGATGTACGCTCTGGCCGACGGCGCCTATAAGGGCCGCACCATGTACATCATCCCGTACTCCATGTCCATCATCGGCTCTCCGTTCGCCAAATACGGCTTTGAACTGACCGACTCCATTTACGTCGTGCTCAACATGCACATCATGACCCGCATCGGCAAGGCCGTGTGCGACGCGCTCGGCGACGATGAGGGCTTTATCAAGGGCCTGCACTGCCAGTGCAACCTCGACAAGGACAACAAGTACATCGTCCACTTCCCGCAGGACAATACGATCATCTCGATGAACTCGAACTATGGCGGAAACGTGCTTCAGGGCAAGAAGTGCTTCGCGCTGCGCATCGCTTCGAACCTCGGCCGTCAGGAGGGCTGGATGGCCGAGCACATGCTGATCCTCGGCATCCAGAACCCGCGCGGCGAGATCAAGTACATCTCCGCCGCCTTCCCTTCCGCCTGCGGCAAGACGAACCTCGCCATGCTCATCCCGCCCGAGGGCCTGCAGCGCTGGGGCTGGCGCGTCTGGTGCGTGGGCGACGATATCGCGTGGCTGCGCGTCGGCAAGGACGGCAGACTCTGGGCCGTGAACCCCGAAAACGGCTTTTTCGGCGTTGCGCCCGGCACATCCATGAAGTCGAACCCCAACGCGCTCATTTCCACGCACAAGGACACGATCTTTACGAACGTCGCGCTTGACCTCAGCGACAACACCGTCTGGTGGGAGGGCCTCAACAAGACGCCGCCCGCGCGCGCCATCGACTGGCGCGGCCGTCCCTGGACGCCGCAGAGCCCCGAAAAGGCCGCGCATCCCAACAGCCGCTTCACCGCGCCCGCGCGCAACTGCCCCTGCCTGAGCCCCGAGTTTGACAATCCCGAGGGCGTGCCCATCAGCGCCATTGTCTTTGGCGGCCGCCGCGCGAAGACCGCGCCGCTCGTTTACCAGTCCTTCAACTGGCAGCACGGCGTGTTCATCGGCTCGATCATGGCGTCGGAGACCACCGCCGCGGCGACGGGCCGCGTCGGCGTCGTGCGCCGCGACCCGATGGCGATGCTGCCGTTCTGCGGCTACCACATGGGCGACTACTGGCAGCACTGGCTCGACATGGGCAAGAAGATCCCCAAGCCGCCGAAGATCTTCAACGTCAACTGGTTCCGCACCGACGAGGACGGCAACTTCGCCTGGCCCGGATTTGGCGACAATATGCGTGTTTTACAATGGATCATCTCGCGCGCCGACGATGAGATCGGCGCGGCGGAGACCGCGCTCGGCTACGAACCCAACACCCACGATATCGACATGGAGGGGCTTGAAATGTCGATGTACGACATGCGCCGCCTGCTCTCTGTTGACCGCGACCTCTGGCTCCAGGAGTGCGAGGACGCGCGTGAGTATTACGAGAAGATCGGCAAGGTGCCGCCTGAGCTCTACGAAGAGCTCGACGCGCTCGAAATGAGATTGAACCGCGGCTATAAGGTCAAGCACGAATAAAACGAAGCAATGCAAAAAAGGAACCGCTCGAAGAGCGGTTCCTTTTTTAACGTATCAAGTCTCGTAAAATTTGCGCCGCGCATGGCGCAAATAAATCGAAATTTGTTTTTCGCCGCGACAAGTGCGTGGCGAAAAACACTTTGCGCGGAGCGAGCGTCGAATTGGCCGCATTATGCGGCCAACCGAGGCGCATGGCGCAGCGAAACCTTCTCAAAAAAGCGGCTTCACCGCTTTCTTGAAGCTATCTTACGACGCCAAACTGGAAGAGATAGTCTCTCCACATCGGATAGTACGCGGCCTTGACGTGGACGCCGTCGCCAGAGTATTCCGGCGTCAGCGCGCCGGTAGAGTCGTCGAAGACGGGATTGCAGTCGATGTAGAAGACCGTTTCGTTGTCGGCGAGCTTTTGGAGCTCGGCGTTGCGTGCGTCGATGGTCGAATTCTTAAAGAACGTCGCGTCGGACTTTTCCTGCGTCGTGTGGAAGATGGCCTGCAAAAAGATGATGGCGTCAGGCTGGAGCTCGCGCACTTCGTCGAGCAGGACCTTGTACTGTGCGGCCCAGCTCTCCGCCGTGCCGGTGCCGAGCTCGTTGATGCCGAGCATCAGGTAAATTTTGCCGTAGTGCTTGCCGGAGAGCGCCTGCGCAAGCGTCTGCTTGCCGGGGAACTCCGCCTTTTCGACTGCCGACCAGACCGTCAGGCCGTTGTGGCAGAGGTAGTCGGCGTTATTGAGACCCGCATAGTCCTTGAAGCCGTCGGTGTGCGAGTCGCCGATGAACAGCGCGTCGTCAAAGTAGCTCGCGTCCACCGTGGTGAAGAGGGAGACGGGCTCTTCCGGTTCGGGCTCCGGTTCCGGGTCCGGAAGCGGAGCGGGGTCTGGGACGGGAGGAGGTTCGGGCGCTTTGGGCTCGCTCCACGGGTAGACCCCGTCTGCGGCCGCTGTGGCCATTGCCGCGACGGGCGGCGTCGCGGCATCCAGTTTTTCAAGATAGTCCTGATATACGCCGGTGGGGTCAAGCGCGGCGTAAGCGTTGAGCGCCAGCGCGCTGACAAAGCACAGCGGCAGCAGGAAAAAGGGACGAGAGGACATGAAAGGTCTCCTTAGAAACGGGAATAGAGGAAGACGTTGCCCGACGAGGTGGCGATGAAGTACACGCACACCCAGAAGAGCAGAAACAGCGGGAGCTGGACAAGCAGGCTGCCGCGGTGCTTTTCATAAAAGCGGCGCGGCTGCGGCAGGCAGAAGAAGACGGCGAGCAGCAGCAGCCACCAGTAGGACGAGAGCAGCTTGAGCACATCCTGCGCGGAGATGGCGCTGTGTGCGCCGAACAGCGGGAACAGGCGGGAAAAATACGCGCCGACGTCCTTTAAGCGCGTGATGCGGAAGATGACCCACGTCTGCGGGATGACGAAGAGAAGGTAGAGATGCGAGAGAAATTTATGCTCCTTGAGAAAACCGCCGATGCAGAATTTCTCAAGCAGAATGAAGGCGAGCAGCATCACGCCCCAGAGGACGAAGTTCCAGCTCGCCCCGTGCCAGAGGCCAGTGAAAAACCACACGACCGTGAGCGAGAGCACCGTGCGGGCATTGCCGTTTCGGCTGCCGCCGAGCGGGATGTAGACATAGTCGCGAAACCATGTGCCGAGCGTGATGTGCCAGCGGCGGTAGAACTCGCTCACCGAGCGCGCGGTGTAGGGCAGGTCAAAGTTGCGCGGCACAGGCAGCGCGAGCATCTGCCCGAGGCCCATCGCCATGAGCGAATAGCCGGAAAAGTCGAAATAGAGCTGCAAGCTGTAGCTCACCGCGCCGAGCCATGCGAGCGGCGTCGACAAATATTCGTAACCGATGCGCTCGAGCGACGCCCACAGCGGCGCGAGCTGGTCGGCGAGCAGCACCTTGAAGCACAGGCCGACAACAAAGAACTCAAAGCCGGAGAATACGTCCTCGCGCGTGATCGTGCGTTCCTTCAGTGCGCCGCGCCATTCGCGGTAGCGTAAGATCGGCCCCATCGTGAGCTGGGGGAACGCGATGGTGAAAGCGGCGTAGTCGATGAGGTTTTTCTCCGCCTCCTCGCCGCGATAGACGTCGATGAGGTACCCCGCGCTCTGGAAAAGGTAGAAGCTGACGCCGAGCGGCAGCGCAAGCTCGACAAGGGAGAACGCCGTCCCCGTCAGTTTGCCCAGATTTTCCAGAATAAATGCGGCGTACTTGAAGTACACAAGGCAGAAGAGGTCCGCCGCCAGCGCGATGATCAGCAGTGCTTTTCGCGTGCGGACTTCTTTCCCCGCCATTGCGCGGGCGAGGGCATAGTGCAGAAGCAGCACGCCGGACAGCAGCAGTGTGTCGCGCGCACCCGCGCCGATGAAGTAGAAGGCAAAGCTGCCCAGCACGAGCGCAGCATTTTTGAAGCGAAAGGGCAGGATGTAATAGACCGCGAAAAACAGCGGCAGAAAATAAAAAAGAAACGTAAGGTCGGAAAAGCTCACGGGGAAACTCCTGTCATAATTTGTCAGCGTCTTATTGTACACGTCGGGGCAATGTGCGGCAATGGAAAAATCAGGAATTCGTCAAGAAACCGCCGGGTAAGCCAAAACATGAGATTTTGGTTTACATGCGGCGGCAAGCGTGCTACAATCCTAAGACGGCGGCTGCGAAAAACGCAGCGTTTGATATTTTATGTCAATCGTAAGCGATAAGCCGCCGACTGTCAACCTCAAAAGGGTAACAATTTCGGTTACATTTTGTAACGGAGGACGCTATGGGAAAAGAGACTGTTTTGGCGCTGCTGCTGCGGGAAAAGGGACACTTCGTCTCCGGCGAGGCCGTCAGCGCCGAGCTCGGCATCACGCGCGCGGCCATCTGGAAGAGCATTTCCGCCCTGCGCGCGCAGGGATATGTGATCGACGCCGTCACGGGACGCGGCTACTGCCTTAAGTCGCTGCCCGACACGCTGACCGAGCAGACCGTGCGCAGCTACTTGGGACCTGTCGAAACCGTCGGCAGGCGCATCGACTGCTTTGATTCCATCGACTCGACAAACGCCTACTTAAAGCGCATCGCGCTCGACGGCGCGCCGGACGGTACCGTCGCCGTTGCGGCGGAGCAGACGAGCGGCCGCGGCCGCCGCGGCCGCAGCTTTCAGAGCGCGGCGGGCAAGGGCGTTTACCTGTCGATCTTGCTGCGTCCGAAGCTTGCGCCGTCGCAGCTGATGCCGCTCACGGGTCTCATCGCCGTTGCGATGAGCCGCGCGGTCGACCGCGTGGCGGGGACGCACTCGCAGATCAAGTGGACAAACGATCTCATCCTGAACGGCAGAAAGCTCTGCGGCATTTTGACCGAGCTGAGCGTCGAGGGTGAGACCGGCGAGCTTCAGTACGTCGTGGCGGGCATCGGCTTCAACGTCAGCCAGCGCGAGGAGGACTTCGACGGCGAGGTCTCGAAGATCGCAACGTCCATCCTGCGCGAGACGGGCAGGCTTATTTCGCGCGCGGAGCTGTCCGCGGCGATGATCGAGGAGCTCGATGCGCTTTATACGGCGCTCAGATCCGGAGAGACGAGCGGGTATCTCGACGAATACCGCCACCGCTGCGTGACCATCGGGCGCGAGGTGCAGCTTTTGTGGCAGGATACGAAGGAAAAAGTCACGGCGCTTGACGTGGACGAGGAGTTTGGCCTCATCGTGCGCCGCGAAAACGGGACGGTCGAGACCGTCCGCACGGGTGAGGTGTCCGTGCGCGGCCTTTACGGATATGTGGAGTAAGGAGAAAGTTTTTTGAAGGAACTTTTGGAACTGTTTCTCACCTTTGCCAAGATCGGCGTGATGACCTTTGGCGGAGGTATGGCGATGCTGCCGATCCTCGAGCGCGAGGTGGTGCAGAATAAGCACTGGGCAACGGAAGAAGAGCTGGTGGACTATTTTGCCATCGGTCAGTGCACACCGGGCATCATCGCCGTCAACACGGCGACATTTGTCGGGCAGAAGAGAAAAGGCGCGATGGGCGGCATCACCGCGACGCTCGGCGTGGTATTCCCCTCGCTCGTCATTATCACGATCCTGGCGGGACTCATTACGAACTTTGCCCACCTTGCCTGGGTGCAGAACGCCTTTGCAGGCATTCAGGTGTGTGTATGCGTGCTCATCCTGAACGCTGTGCTCAAGCTGCTGAAAAAGTCGGTCGTGGATAAGCGCACGGCGGTCATCTTTGTTATCGTGCTGCTGGGGAATATGCTGCTGAGCGTTTCGCCGGTGTGGTTCGTGCTGCTCTCGGCGCTGTCCGGCATCGTGCTGAAAAATCTTGAGGGGAGGGCGGCAAAATGACGCTGTACCTCCGCTTGTACTGGGAATTTTTCAAAACGGGCCTGTTTGCCATCGGCGGCGGCATGGCGACGCTGCCGTTCCTTAAGGATATCGGGGCGACCACGAGCTGGTTTTCGCAGACGGACCTGATGAACATGCTGGCTGTGTCGGAATCGACGCCGGGTCCTGTCGGCATCAACATGGCGACCTATGTCGGCTATACGGTCGGCGGCGTGCCGGGCGCGATCGTCGCCACCATCGGCGAGGTGACGCCGTCGATCATCGTTATTTTGATCGTTGCGGCGATGCTCGCCAAATTCCGCGACAGCCAGTATGTCGCCAACGCATTCTACGGCCTTCGTCCCGCCTCCACCGGCCTGATCGGCGCGGCCTGCGCGGGCGTGATGCTTCAGGTGATCGCCGGGATCACGAGCGCGTCGCAGGAGGATTCCATCCTGATGAAATTCTCGTGGGACGGCGCGATCAGCTGGCGCGGCATCATCCTTGCGCTGGTGATGCTCGTCTTCACGCGCTACATCAAAAAGACCAAGGACCTGCACCCGATCGTCTTTATCGGAGTCTCCGCGGTGATCGGCGTCGTGTTCCACTTCGCGGGAGTGTAAAAGATATTCAAAAAAGAGGGACGCAGCTGAAAGCTGCGTCCCTCTTTTTTGAGAAAGATGCGCTCCGCTTTGTGCCTTGCCGCCCGTAGGGCGGCTGCGACACGCGCGGAGCGAGAAGTGTTTTTCCGGCGTACACGCCGCCGGAAAAACGGATTCCAATTTATTTCGCGTCTGCGGACGCCTGGGCAGCCGTTGGCGGCCCTGCCGCCTTACGGATGCCGCATACCCCTTGTGGGTAAAACTCTGCGAGGCTTTTTTAACCGCTGCGTTAGTCGGCGGAGGCGATGTGGCTGGCGATGCGCTGCATGATCATGTCGAGGGCGACTAAGTTGTGGCCGCCTTCAAGCACAATGATATCGGCATACTTGCGGCTCGGCTCGACGAACTGCTCGTGCATGGGCTTGACGGTCGTCAAATACTGCGTGATGACGCTCTCGAGCGTGCGGCCGCGGTCGCGCACGTCGCGCAGCGCGCGGCGCAGAATGCGCACGTCGGCGTCGGTCTCGACAAAAATTTTGATGTCGAGCATTTCGCGCAGCCTCGGGTCCTGGAAAATGAGGATGCCCTCGACGATGACGACCTTGCTCGGCCGGATGAGCTCGGTCTCACTTGTGCGCTGGTGGTCTGCGTAGGAGTAGACAGGGCAGCGGATGGCCTTGCCAGCCTTGAGCTCCTTAAGCTGCTCGACCATCAGATCGGTCTCGAAAGCGTCGGGGTGGTCGTAGTTCTGTTTGCAGCGCTCTTCAAAGGGCCTGTCCTGATATTTATAATAGCTGTCGTGGTGCACGACGCTGATATCGTCGCCGAAGTGCTGCTTCAGATGCTCGGTGAGCGTCGTTTTGCCCGAACCGGTGCCACCTGCAATGCCAATGAAGATGGTGTTCATCGCCAGACCCTCCATGAATCGTTTGTTGTTAAGTCGATTATAGGAAGACTTTGGCGAAAAAGCAAGGCCGCGCGGCGGAATGCGGCAAAAATTTGCGTGTTTCGGTTGACGCGGGACAAAAAAGCAAGTATTATGTAAAGGAACGCGGCACCGTGTGTGCTCGCGCGCAGAGACTCTATTTTGACAAAAGAAAGGAGCGTCGGCATGAATCTTCTCAAGTGCCCGCGCTGCGGCGAAGAATATTCCCCCAGCTATCGCAGATGCCCGTTCTGCGAGGAGGGAGACCATCCCCGCAAGATCAAGTACAACTCCAGCAAACAGAGCGGCGGCCGGCGCGTTTCGGATAAAAAGCAGACGCAGTCCGTCCGCGGTGCGATGGCGGCGGTGCTCGTCGTCGTGCTGCTGCTTCTGAGCTGGTCGCTCTTTGGTGACAAGATCGTCGCAAAGATCACGCCCGCCGACGACGACAATACCCCCGGCGTGCAGGACGATGTCAATACGCCCGACGACAGCAATACGAACACGGACGATCCGAACGCGAACAACGGCGACACCACTGACCCGAACACCGGTGATGAGCCGAACGCAAATGATCCCGCAAACGGCAGCGACACAACTGCCACCAATCCCGGCACCACGACAACCCCGTCCACCCCGACGGTGGATGCCTCGGCCCTGAGCATCAAGACGAACGTCGGCACGACGCTGCCCAAGGACGCGAACGGCAACTTTGACTGCACGATCAAGCCGAGCGAGACCATCCGCCTGAGCGTTTCCGGCACGGACGCGGCCGCGACCTGGGCGGTGGCGGACGCGAGCGTCCTGTCCATCTCGGCGGACGGTTTGATCACGCCTGCCAAGGTGGGTACCACGACTGTGACGGCCACCGTTGGCGGCGCGGTGCTGACCATCACGGTGCGCATCAAGTAAAGAGAAAAAGAACGGCCGGGGGCCGTTCTTTTTTTACGCAAAAAGGGGCGGCTTTCCTTGCAAGCACTGTCCGCCTGTGCTACAATTACTTTGAAAAAGTATTTGCAGGAGCTATCGACCATATGACGACCCGTGAATTTCAGCAGAAAAAGCCGCTTTCCATTCTCTTCACCTACTTCAAGCCGCACCGCGGCCTGTTTGTCCTGGACCTTGTCTGCGCGACGGTCGTTGCGCTCATCGATCTTGCCTTCCCGCTCGTGACGCGCAAGTCGATGTACGACCTTTTGCCGAATCAGCAGTACCGCACGTTTTTTATCGTGATGGGCGTGATGATGGCGGCGTTCATTGTGCGCGCGCTTTTATACTATGTCATTTCCTACTGGGGACACACATTCGGCATTCTGGTGGAGGCGGACATCCGCCGCGACCTTTTCACGCACGTGCAGGAGCTGGACGTCAGCTTCTTTGACCACAACCGCACGGGCCAGCTCATGAGCAGGCTGACGAGCGATCTCTTCGAGATCACGGAGCTCGCCCACCACGGCCCCGAGGACCTGCTCATTTCGACGCTGACGATCATCGGCGCGCTCGCCATCCTGTTTTCCATCGAGTGGCGGCTCGCGCTGGTCGTGGCGTGCATCCTGCCGGTGTTCATCGCGGTTATCATGTCGCGCCGCAGCAAGATGACGGCAGCCTCGCGCGGCGAGAAGCAGAAGACTGCCGCCATCAATGTCGGCATCGAGTCGTCGCTCTCCGGCATCCGCACGGCGCGCGCCTTTGCCAACGAGGAAGAGGAGATCGACAAATTCAACGCGGCGAACGAAGAATTCAAGGTCTCCAAGCGCAAATTCCACCACGAGATGGGTGTGTTCAACGCGACGATGGAGTTTTTTATGACGCTGCTCTCCGCCGCCGTCATCACGGTGGGCGGCTATCTCATCATGCGCGGCGAGATGAACTACATTGACCTCATCACGTTTTCCCTTTACATCGCAACGTTCATCAACCCCGTGCGAAAGCTCGCGAATTTCTCTGAGATTTTTGCTCGTGGCTTTGCAGGTCTTGAGCGCTTCACGGCGCTCATGCGCGTCGAGCCCGCGCTCAAGGACGCACCGGACGCGAAGGAGCTCGAACACTGCCGCGGCGAGATCGACGTCGACCATGTGAGCTTTTCTTACGAGGGCGAGGAGAATGAAGGCGTGCTCCACGACGTGAGCGTGCATATAAGGCCTGGCGAGATGCTCGCCGTCGTCGGCCCCTCCGGCGGAGGCAAGTCGACGCTCTGCCAGCTCATCCCGCGCTTTTACGAGGTGGGCGAGGGCGCGATCCGCATCGACGGGGAAGATGTGCGCTCTCTTACGCAGTCGTCTCTTCACCGTGCCATCGGCATCGTGCAGCAGGATGTGTTCCTCTTTGCCGACACGGTGCGCGAGAATATCCGCTATGGCCGCCCCGACGCGACGGACGAGGAGATCGTCGAAGCGGCGAAGCGCGCGGAGATTTACGATGATATCATGGCCATGCCGCACGGCTTCGACACCTATGTCGGCGAGCGCGGCACGATGCTCTCCGGCGGACAAAAGCAGCGCGTGTCCATCGCGCGCATCTTCCTCAAAAACCCGCCCATCCTCATTCTGGACGAGGCGACGAGCGCGCTCGACAGCGTGACGGAGGTCAAAATCCAGCACGCTTTCGACGAGCTCGCGCGTGGGCGCACGACGCTTGTGATCGCGCACCGCCTCTCGACCATCCGCTCGGCGGACCGCATCCTCGTCGTCGAGAATGGCCGCATCGCCGAGCAGGGCAGCCACGAGGCGCTGCTCGCGCAAAACGGCGAGTATGCGTCCCTCTGGCGCACGCAGAATGGGAAAGCATGATGGACAGACGGCAGCTTTTGGATCGCGCCGCGCGCAATGGCGATGAGCGCGTGCTGCTGGCGCACATTCTGGACAAGTGTGAGCAGAGCAGAAACCGCAATATCCCGTCGGCGACGGACTTTTTGAGTCCCGCTGAGCAGCGCAGCGCGCAGGACCTGCTGCACGCCGCCGCCATTCATGACGGCTGCGCCTTCTGCGGTGGATTTGAGCGCGCGGAGCGGAGAATGCTCCTCTTTCTGCCCGACTGGCAGGAGGAGGCCGACGAGAGCGAGTACATGACGGCGCTCCGCTGCACGTATCGCAAGGAAGATACGCTGACGCACCGCGACTTTCTCGGCTCGCTGATGGCGCAGGGCGTCACGCGCGAAAAGCTCGGCGACATTCTGGTGTCGGAGGGCTCGTGCGATTTGATCGTCTCGCGCGATATCGCGCCGTATCTGCTGCAAAACGTGACGAGCGCGGGGCGCGTGAAGCTCTCGGTCAGCGAGATCGAGCTTTCAGACTTGAGCGTCCCCGAGCTCAAGGTCAAGGAGATTCGCGACACGGTCTCGACACTGCGGCTCGACGCCGTGGCGGCAAGCGGCTTTTCGATGAGCCGCGGCAAGGCGCAGGAGCTCATTTCCTCGGGCCGCGTGCAGCTCAACTACCGCGAAACGCTCAAGAGCGACGCCCCCGTCGCACAGGGGGATGTGATCTCTGCCCGCGGCCTCGGCAAGTTCGAGGTCGCCGAGGTCGGCGGCCTGAGTAAAAAAGGAAGAACGGCGCTGCTTCTGCGCCGATACCTGTAAGGAGAATCAAACAATGACGATGGATGAAAAGATCGCGCGCATCAACGCGCTGGCGCACAAGGCCAAAGCTGAAGGCTTGACCGACGAGGAGAAGGAGGAGCAGGCGCAGCTGCGCCGCGACTACATCGATTCGGTGAAGGCAAACCTAAAATCCCAGCTCAATACGCTCTATGTGCTGGACGAAAAGACAGGTAAAAAGACGAAGATCGTCGACTTTGAGCGCGAGCGCGCCGCGAGAGCGGGCAAGAAAAAGGAGAACAGATAAATGAGCAAGGATTTTGAATACGATCCCGAGACCGGTTCGTTCCGCTTTGACGAGAGCGGCGAAAAAACGAAGAAAAAGAACGATGTCGACGTCGGCGGCTGGATTTTGATCGCGGCGCTGTTCGCCTTCGGCCTGTGGCCCATCGGCCTCATCGCGCTCATCTCCAAGCTCTCGGACAAGCCGAAGAAGGTGAATTCCTCGCGCGGCGGCATGCGCACGTCCACAAGCCCGAATGCAAACGTTTCCTCGCGCAGCAAGGTGGAAAAGTCCGTGGTGAAGACGGCGAAGCAGATGAACCGCGCGCCGAAGACTTCCGACAAGACCGCGCGCACGCTGATGATCATCGGCGGCATTATCGCCTTGGCTGCCGGCAGCGGGCTGATCTCGAACATCGGCGAGATCATCGGCTACGGCTGGTATTCCTACATGGCCAAGTACATGCTGTCCGAGTGCGGCTTCCTCGCCGGCGGTATCGCGATGTTTGCTGCCGGTCAGCGCATGAAGCGCCGCAGTGCACGCATCGCGCGCTATCTCGCCGTGATGGGCGAGCGCGGCTACATCAGCGTGGAGGAGCTCTGCACCGTAACGGGCAAGAGCCGCAAAAAGATCGAAAGTGACCTTGACTACATGGTCGAAAAGGGTCTGCTCGGCACGGGCGCGTACTTAGACAGCGGCCGCGGCATCTTCTTCCGCAGCGCCGACGCCTTTGCCGACTACGCGAATGCGACCGCGAAAAAGGAAAACGTCACGCCCAAGGAGGCCAACGAGGGCTATGCGGGCGCGCTGCGCGCCATCCGCTCGGCCAACGACCGCATCGCCGACCCCGCGCTGAGCGAGAAGATCGACCACCTCGAGACCGTTGCGGGCAAAATTTTCCGCGAGGTCGAGGAGCATCCCGAAAAGCAGCGGCAGGCCGCGACGTTCCTCAATTACTACCTGCCCACGACGCTCAAGCTGCTTGACAGCTACGCCAAGTTTGAAGAGGCGGGCATCGAGGGCGAGAATCTCTCCCGCGCGCAGGAGCGCATCGAAGAGACGATGGATGCCCTCATCAAGGGCTTTGACAAGCAGCTCGACGATTTGTACCGCAACGAGGCGATGGACATCGACAGCGATATCCGCGTGATGGAAAATATGCTCCGCCGCGATACAGCGAGCGTGGAGGACGATTTCGGCCTCGGCGGCACGGCAGTGCAGCGCGCACCGGATGAGGAATAAGGTGCTGCGCCGCTCTCATACGCTCTATGAGGAGAAAGGACAAGAGGCATGAAACAAACCAGCAGACGATTTGACGCCGCAGCCTTTTACGGCGGCACGAACAGCGAGGCCTACCGCTATCTCGGCGCGCACCGCACGCGGCGGTCGGGGAAAGACGGCTACGTCTTCCGCACCTGGGCGCCGAACGCCGCGTATGTGTCCGTTGTGGGCGATTTCTGCGGCTGGAACGGCTACGCCCACCCGATGGAAAAGAACGCGGACGGTTTCTGGGAGTGTTTTGTGCCGTCCCTCAAGCGCTACGATACCTACAAGTTCGCCGTCACCTCGCAGAGGGGCGAAACGGTCCTCAAGGCCGACCCCTACGCCTTCCACGCCGAGACCCGCCCCGGTACGGCCAGCAAGCTCTATGACCTCGGCGGCTACCGATGGGGGGATGACGAATGGCGCGCGAGCCGCGCAAAGGCGCCCCTCGACCGCTCGCCGCTCAACATTTACGAGGTCCACCTCGGCTCATGGCGGCGGCACGAAAACGGCGATTTTTACGACTACCGCACGCTCGCGCACGAGCTGGCGGATCACGTTCTGGACCTTGGCTACAACTGCGTCGAGCTCATGCCCGTCACCGAGTATCCGCTTGACGATTCCTGGGGCTATCAGTGCACCGGCTATTTTGCCGCAACGTCGCGCTACGGCACGCCCAGGGACTTTATGTACTTTGTCGACCATCTGCACCAAAAGGGCATTTCCGTCATTTTGGACTGGGTGCCGTCGCACTTCTGCAAGGACGCGCACGGCCTCATCGACTTTGACGGCACGCCCTGCTACGAATACGCCGACCCCAATAAGCGCGAGCACGAGGGCTGGGGAACGCGTGTGTTCGACTATGGCCGCGGCGAGGTGAAGAGCTTTCTCCTTTCCTCTGCTGCGTTCTGGCTGCGCGAGTTCCATGTGGACGGCCTGCGCGTGGACGCGGTCGCGTCGATGCTGTACCTCGACTATGGCCGCGAAAATGGCCGTTGGACGCCAAACATCAACGGCGGGCACGAGAATTTAGAGGCCATCGACTTCCTGCGCGCGCTCAACGAGATGGCGTTTTCCGTCGACCCGAACGCGCTGATGGTCGCGGAGGAGTCGACCGCGTGGCCGCTTGTCACACGGCCCGCCAAGGATGGCGGCCTCGGCTTCAACCTCAAGTGGAACATGGGCTGGATGAACGACATGTGCCACTATTTGAAGCTTGACCCCTGGTTCCGCCAGTTCCACCACAAGGACATCACGTTCTCGCTGATGTACGCCTTTTCGGAGAATTTCGTCCTGCCGATCTCGCACGACGAGGTCGTGCACATGAAGGGCTCGCTTCGCGGCAAGATGCCGGGCGACGACTGGCAGCAGCTCGCGGGGGTGCGCGCGTTTACGGCGTACCTGCTCGCCCATCCGGGCAAGAAGCTCACGTTCATGGGCGCGGAGCTCGGCCAGTGGCACGAGTGGAATTTTGCCTCTCAGCTCGACTGGTATTTGCTCGAAAATAAAGAAAATCAGCAGACTCAGCGGTTTTTCAAGGACATCAACCGCTTTTACCTGTCGCAGAGCCCGCTTTGGGATATTGACTTTTCGTGGGAGGGCTTTGAGTGGCTCGTCGCCGACGACAACCACAACAACGTCGTCGTCTTCGTCCGGCGCGACCGGAAAGGGCGCGAGCTCATCGCGGCGGTCAACTTCTCGCCCGTCGGACGCGCGGACTACCGCTTCGGCGTCCCGCCGAAAAAGACGTATCGCGAGGTGTTTACCACCGACCTTCCCGCATACGGCGGCACGGGCGACTGGCGCAACGAAGGAGAGCTTTTGACCGAGTCCATCCCCTCGCACGGCAAGCCCTGCTCGCTGTGCGTGACCATCCCACCGCTCGGCGCGGTGTTCTTCGCGGGCGAGGGCGAATGGCAGGAAGAGGAGAAAACCAACGAGCCGCCCGAGGTGTGACCGGACGGCAACGAAACAAGGAGGAGAGAACAAGCGTGAAGAAAGAATGTATCGCCATGCTGCTTGCCGGCGGCCAGGGCAGCCGTCTCTACGTGCTCACGGAGAATATGGCGAAGCCCGCCGTGCCGTTTGGCGGCAAGTTCCGCATCATTGACTTTCCGCTCTCAAACTGCGCCAACGCTGGCATCGACACCGTCGGCGTTCTGACGCAGTATCGCCCGCTGGAGCTCAACCGCTACATCGGCTCGGGCCAGCCGTGGGATCTCGACCGCGCGGACGGCGGCGTGCACATCCTGCCGCCGTATCAGAGCGCGGGCGGTGCGTCGTGGTATAAGGGCACGGCCAACGCCATCTTCCAGAACATCGGCTTTGTCGACATGTACGACCCCGAGTATGTGCTCATCCTCTCGGGCGACCACATCTACAAGATGAATTACGCCAAGATGCTCGCTCACCACAAAAAAGCGGGCGCGGACTGTACCATCTCCGTCATGGAGGTGCCCTGGGAGGATGCGCCGCGCTTTGGCATCATGAACGTGGATGAAAACGACACGATTACGGAATTCGAGGAAAAGCCCGCGCATCCCAAAAGCAACCTAGCCTCGATGGGCATTTACGTCTTCACGTGGAAAAAGCTGCGTGAGTACCTCATCGAGGACGAGAGCGACGAGGCGAGCAGCAACGACTTCGGCAAAAACATCATCCCCAAGATGCTGCAAAACGGGGAAAAGATGGCGGCGTACCGCTTCTCCGGCTACTGGAAGGACGTCGGCACGCTAGACTCTCTTTGGGATGCGAACATGGATATGCTCGCGACCGGCAGCGGGCTCGATCTTCTCGAAAAGGACTGGCCGATCTACGGCCGCTCCGTCTCTGCGCCGCCGGCGTATCTGGGGCAGAACGCGCACGTGGAGCACAGCGTCGTCGCGCGCGGCTGCACGGTCGAGGGCGAGGCGGAGAACTCCGTCCTCTCTGAGCGCTGCACGGTGGAGGAGGGCGCAAGCGTCCAGTACTCCATCCTGATGCCTGGCGCGGTCGTCAAAAAGGACGCGCGCGTCTCCTACGCCATCATCGGCGAGAACGGCGTCGTCGGCGAGCACGCCTTTGTCGGCGCGCCGCCCGAGGCGGTGCCGCCGGAGCAGTGGGGCATCACGGTGCTCGGCCCCGGCGCGGCGGTCGCGGATGACTATGTGCTGCCTGCCAACCGCATGCGCAGCGTGGACGGAAAGGAGACGGTACGATGAACGGACTGCACGGCATCATCTTTGCCTATGAAAAGGCTCCCGGCCTTCGCGAGCTGACCGAAGCGCGCATGCCCGGCTCTGTGCCGTTCGGCGGGCGCTACCGCGTGGTCGACTTCATGCTCTCCAACATGGCGGGCGCGGGCATCACAGACGTCGGCGTTGTGCTGCACGGCAACTATCAAAGCCTGCTCGACCACATCGGCAGCGGCAAGACGTGGGACATGGCGCGCAAGAACGGCGGTCTCAAGCTGCTGCCGCCCTTTGCCGACGCGCGCAAGTTCGGCGTGGAGGAATTCCGCGGCAAGATGGAGGCGCTCTCGGGCGTGCGGTCGTACCTGCACGAGATCCGGCAGAAGTACGTCGTCCTGTCCGACAGCGACCTTATCATCAATCTGCCGCTGCAGAAGGTGCTGGACGCGCACATCGAAAGCGGCGCGGACATCACCTGCGTCTGCACCGAGAGCGGCCAGTTTGTGGAAAACGCCACGTATTTCACCGTCAACGAAGCGGGCCGCATCACCGAGACGCGCTGCGCGCCGCACAAGGCGAGCGGCTGCCGCAGCTTGGAAATTTATCTTCTGAGCCGCGACCTTCTTATCTCCCTTGTGGACGAGTGCGCTGCGCAGGACAAATACAGCTTTCGCAGCGATGTGCTCTGCGCCATGGGCGACAAGCTCGATCTGCGCGCTTTCCTGTGGGACGGCTTTGCCGCGCAGCTGCGTACGGTGCAGGAATACTATGAGCGCAGCATGCAGCTCTTAGACCCCGCCATCCGCTCCGAGCTCCTGTGTGCCGAGCGGCCCATCCTCGCTAAAGAGGATGACGAGGCGGCGTCGTACATCGCGCCCGACTCGCGCTGTGTCAATTCGCTGATCGCCGACGGCTGCCAGATCGAGGGCAGCGTGGAGGGGAGCATCCTCTTCCCGGGCGTCAAGGTCGGCAAGGGGAGCCAAGTCAAAAACTGCATCCTCTTTAAGAATACTGTGGTGGAGGACGGCGTGACGCTCGGCTGCGTCGTCGCCGACAAGGACGTCCACATCCGCCGCGGCGGCACACTCATCGGACACGAGAGCTACCCGCTCGCCGTGAGCAAGGGCAGCATTGTATAAAAGCAGCAAACAGAAGAAAGGAGCTTGCAGATGAACATTTTGTATGTGACGAGCGAGGCGGTCCCCTTTTGCAAGACGGGCGGCCTTGCCGACGTGGCCGGCAGCCTTCCGCAGGCGCTCGCGGCAAACGGAGACCGCGTGAGCGTCATCCTGCCGCTTTACGAGCGCGTGAAGGACAAGTGGGGCGAGCAGCTCCACTTTGAAAAGTGGACGTTCGTGCGCCTTGCGTGGCGCAGCGTCTACTGCGGGCTCTTTTCGCTCGAGCGCGACGGCGTCATGTGGTACTTTGTCGACAATGAGACGTATTTCCGCCGCGGCGAGCTCTACGGCTACTATGACGACGGCGAGCGCTTTGGCTTTTTCTCCCGCGCGGTGACGGAACTGCTCAAGTCCCTGCCGCAAAAGCCCGACGTTGTCCACTGCAACGACTGGCAGAGCGCGCTTGTGCCCATCTACATCAGGGATGAAGCCGTGCGCGACGACTTTTATAAGGGAATCAGAACCGTCATTACGGTGCATAATATCGAATATCAGGGCCGCTACGGCAGCCGCACGGTCGAAGACCTGTTCGGCCTGGACCATGGCTGGTTCGACGGCGGCACGATCGAATTCGGCGGCGATGTGAACCTTTTAAAGGGCGCGATCGTCACGGCGGACGCCGTGACCGCCGTGAGCCCGACCTACGCGCAGGAGCTCAAGTACGCGTACTTTGCCCACGGGCTGGAAAACGTGATGAGCATGAACGCGCGCAAGCTCCACGGCGTGCTCAACGGCATCGACATGCAGCGCTATGACCCGTCGCGCGACAAGAGCCTCGCAGCGGCGTATTCGCCCGATGACCTTGCCGGAAAGAAGAAGGACAAGGCAGCGCTCCAGCGCGTGCTGGGATTGCAGGAACGGCCCGACACGCCCATCCTCGCGATGGTCACGCGCCTTGTCTCCCACAAGGGGCTCGACCTGGTGTGCGAAACGCTCGACGCATTTATGGGCAAGGACGTACAGTTCGTCGTGCTCGGCAAGGGCGACGCGAAGTACGAGACGTTTTTTGAGTACGCCAAGCAGCGCTACGGCGGACGCATGGCCGTCTACCTCGGCTATTCCGAGCAGCTCGCCATGCAGATCTACGCGGGCGCAGACCTCTTCCTGATGCCGTCGAAGAGCGAGCCGTGCGGGCTCTCGCAGATGATCGCGATGCGCTACGGCGCGGTGCCCATCGTGCGCGAGACCGGCGGATTAAAGGACACTGTCCATGCGTATGAAGCCTGGAACGGACAGGGCAACGGCTTCACCTTTGCCAACTACAACGCTGGCGACATGTGCCACGTGATCTGCGAGGCCATTGACCTTTACCATGACAACAAGGGCGCCTACGCGATGCTCCAGCAGCGCGGCATGACCGCGGATTTCAGCTGGACGCGCTCGGCGCAGGAATACCGCCACATTTACGAATCCATCTGCCGATAAAGAAAAGGAAAACGATCTATGACCATTGACTCTGTGAAGAAAATGAAAGACGCGCTGTGCGAAAAGCTGAAGGTCAGCTTCGGCAGCACCGTGGAGGAGGCGAGCGACGCGCAGATGATGCGCGCGAGCGCCCTTGTCCTGCGCGACGTGATGGCCGAGCGCAGCGTGGACACCATGCGCGAGACCCGCGAGGAACACCGCCGTCAGGTGCACTACCTGTCGATGGAATTTCTGATGGGCCAGAT
>ERZ506950.420-NODE-420-length-29910-cov-5.957260_pt1 | contig 29910 bp, 18 predicted proteins | sample MGYA00512897_ERZ506950 | MGnify/ENA metagenome assembly ERZ506950
TTCGTCACTAAAAATTTCTTCGCAAATGACTTGACTTCCTATAGTTGGTCACCTCGCTGCTTTTTTGCCGCAGAATCAAAAAACAAAGGAGATCGAGAAATGAAACGCAAAACCACTCTGGCTCTGGCCCTTGCCCTGCTCCTGATTACCGGCCTGCTGACCGGCTGCGCCGACACACCGGAAGGGGCCCAAACGGCTGGAGCGTCTCAGGCATCCTCTGCGGATGCAGCCTCCGGCGCAAAGCAAGAAAGCGCCGCCTTTACCGACGAAATGAAAATCCCCTATGCGGTGGACCTGTCGCCCGAGGACGGGGCTGACGCGGTGGAGCGGCAGGGCGACCATGAGGACTCTCCCTATTTCGCCCATCCCGATTATTACAATATGGAGTCCAGCGACACCCTCACCATCCTGACCGGGTTCCAAACGATGCAGCAGACCAGCGAATGGGCTTGCGGCGTGACCAGTTCGCTGATGGTGCTCAACTGGTACGACCAGCTGGGCGACTGGAACGAGGAAAGCCTGGCTGCGCTGCGCCATTCTCTGGACGGCACGGAGCTGGAAGGTTATCCCGGCACCACGCTGAAGCAGGCCATGGATATTTTTGACGGTGTGGGCGGCTTTACTTACACCACCACCCTGGACTACGAAGACCCCGCTTCCGAGGTGTGGATGGACACCATCCAGGGCTGGCTGGAGGAAGGGAAGCCTGTAATGGTCTGCTACAACGACTGGGGCGGCCATTGGCAGGTCATCATCGGCTACGACACCATGGGCACCGAAACCCAGCAGGACGACGTTTTCATCGTGGCCGACCCCTACGACACCACCGACCACTGCCAGGACGGCTACGGCGTGCTGATGGCCGAGCGCTTCATGTACAACTTCTCCATGTACGGTGCGTTCCCCGAATCGGAGGGCGGCAGCGACTTTTTGTTCCTTGTGGCCTCCCCCGCCGAAGAATAAGGTCATCGCTTTCTGATTTTCAAGGGCGGCGGATGCACTGCATCCGCCGCCCTTTCAGTTCCCCGCCGGGGCAACCGCTGGTTGCAGGGAATGGAAAACCATGTTGGTGGCGAAAACGAGTCGTTTCTGATAGAATAAGTTCAGAAACCACAAGGAGGAACACCGCTATGACCTTGGGCAACCGCATCGCGTCGCTGCGAAAAGCTGCCGGGCTCTCTCAGGAGGCGCTGGCCGCAAAGCTGGGCGTCAGCCGGCAGGCCATCGGCAAATGGGAGGCGGACGCCACCCTGCCCAGCCTGGACAATCTGCACCAACTGGCAAAGGAGCTGGGGGTGAGCATCGACGCGCTGCTCACCGGCGAAGAGACGGACGCGCAAAGCACCCCTGAGGCCGGGCCGCCGCAGACGCCCCTCTCGCTGGAGGGGGTTCAGGCCCTGCTGGAAGGGCAGGCCCGGAGCGACCGCCGGCGGCAAAAGCGCACCCTGCTCCGGCTGGGCGTACCGGCCGCGCTGGCGGTGCTGGCACTGGCGGCGGGCCTTGCATGGCAGAACGGGCAGCTGGCCTCGCTGCGAAACCAGCTGGGCACGGTGCAGGGCAGCGTTGCCACACTGGACGGTTCCGTTGCCGCGCTGCAAAGCCAGCTGAGCGCGGGCATCCTCGGCCAGGGGCAGACCACCTTCTCCGAGAGCCTGCTGGCCAGCTGGGACGTGCAGGTCAAAGAGTACTCCCCCGCCGAGAGCCAGGTGCTGATGAGCCTTTCCGCCACGCCCCGCACCATCACCGAGGACTGCGCCCTCCGCTTCACCTTTGTGCTGAGCGACGGACAGAGCCTCTCGCTGGACGCGGTGCCGGGCGAGGGAGATGTGTTCTTTGCCGAGGGCTGGGTGCCTCTGGCGGAGAGCTACACCCTGAACGTCAGCCTCATCCGCGACGGTGAGACAAAGGTGGAGCAGCTTTACACCGAGCCCGCCTTTTCCAGCCAGTACGAGATGCAGATCCAGGAGCTGCCCCCCGTGGTGCAAAGCGCCAGCCACACGTCTTTTTCCAAGACCTATACTGTGCGGCAGGAAGCGGGCGATTACGAGATCCCCGTGGATGTGTCCTACGCAAGGGACGGACGGCCCTATCAGTGGCCTGTGAAGGCGTGGGTGACGGGCACGCTGGCCGGCGAAGAAGTCCTGAACCTTGCGCTGGACACCGATTTCATCCAGCCGGGCAGCGAGAACGGCCCCAGCGAACCCTCGGGGACCGTGACCTTCTATCTCCGCTTTTCGCTGGAGGCAAAGACTTTTGAACAGCCCTGGAAAGATGAGTACGCGGACGGCGACTGGCCCGAGATCGACTATCAGCTGCACATTCTGGACAACAGCGGCAGCGAGAGCACCTATTCCCTCAATCTTTAAAAAAGCGGCGGGCTCACGGCCCGCCGTTTTCTTTTTAACGACGCCGCCGGGCCCTTGCGCGGGCGGCGCTTTTCCGCTATACTATAAAGAAGCACCCATAGAGGGCAAACAAGGGAAAGAGGGAAAGCCATGTTTACCATTGTGGAGCGCAGCGAACTGAACCCCACCGTGACCAAACTGGTGGTAAAAGCGCCGCTGATCGCAAAGAAAGCCCAGCCGGGGCAGTTCGTCATTCTGCGGGCCTGCGCCGACTCCGAGCGCATCCCGCTGACCATCGCCGACCAGGACCCCGCCGCCGGCACCGTGACCGTCATCTTCCAGGTGGTGGGTGCGGGCACCACGCAGCTGAACGGTCTGGCCGTGGGCGATGCACTGCACGATTTCGTAGGCCCGCTGGGCCGTCCCACCGAGCTGGAAGGCCTGAAAAAGGTGGCCGTGGTGGGCGGCGGCGTGGGCTGCGCCATCGCCTATCCCGTGGCAAAGAAGCTGCACGAGATGGGCTGCGTGGTGCACACCATCGCGGGTTTCCGCAGCCAGGACCTGGTCATTCTGGAGGACGAGTTCAAGGCGGTGAGCGACCGCTTCATCCTGATGACCGACGACGGCAGCCGGGGCGAGAAGGGCGTTGTGACCAAGCCTCTGGAAGAGCTCATCGCCGCCGGCGAGGGCTACGACGAGGTCATCGCCATCGGCCCGCTGGTGATGATGAAATTCGTCAGCCTGACCACCAAGAAATATAACGTCAAGACCATCGTTTCCATGAACCCCATCATGATCGACGGCACCGGCATGTGCGGCGGCTGCCGCCTGACGGTGGGCGGCCAGACGAAGTTCGCCTGCGTGGACGGGCCGGACTTCGACGGTCATCTGGTGGATTTTGACGAGGCTTTGCAGCGGGGCGGCATGTACCGGGAGTTCGAGGCCCACGCCCGCGAGGAAAGCTGCAATCTGCTGAACAAGGAGGTGCGCTGATGGAACGGAATATGGACCCGAAGCGCTGCCCCATGCCCAGCCAGGCGGCGCACGTGCGCAACAAGAATTTTGACGAGGTGGCCCTGGGCTACACCCCCGAGATGGCGGTGAACGAGGCCAGGCGCTGCCTGCACTGCAAGAACATGCCCTGTGTTTCCGGGTGCCCGGTGGGCATCCATATCCCCGAGTTCATCGAAAAAATCGCGGAAGAGGATTTTGAGGGCGCCTATCAGGTGCTCAGCGCCAGCAGCGCCCTGCCCGCGGTGTGCGGCCGGGTTTGCCCTCAGGAGAACCAGTGCGAGGGCAAATGCGTGCGGGGCATCAAGGGCGAGAGTGTGGGCATCGGCCGTTTGGAGCGCTTTGCCGCCGACTGGCACCGCACCCACTCCACCGCCGCCCCCGAAAAGCCCGCACCCAACGGCCACAAGGTGGCCATCATCGGCTCCGGCCCCTCGGGCCTGACCGCCGCGGGCGAGCTGGCCAAAAAAGGCTACGCCGTGACGGTGTTTGAAGCCCTGCATCTGGCGGGCGGCGTGCTGGTCTACGGCATCCCGGAGTTCCGCCTGCCCAAGGACATCGTGCAGCAGGAGATTGACGGGCTCAAGGCGCTGGGCGTTTCCATCGAGACCAACATGGTCATCGGCAAGGTGCTCACCGTGGACGAGCTGATGGAAGAAGAGGGCTTTGAGGCGGTGTATGTGGCCTCCGGCGCGGGGCTGCCCCGTTTCATGAACATCCCCGGCGAGAGCCTGAACGGCGTTTACTCCGCCAACGAGTATCTGACCCGGGTGAACCTGATGAAGGCCTATCAGCCGGGCAGCCGCACCCCCATCCAGCACAGCCGCAAGGTGGCGGTGGTGGGCGGCGGCAACGTGGCCATGGACGCGGCCCGCTGCGCCAAACGCCTTGGCGCGGAGGAAGTGTACATCGTCTACCGCCGCAGCATGGAAGAACTGCCCGCCCGCCGCGAAGAGGTGGAACACGCCCAGGAGGAAGGCATCGTCTTCAAGCTGCTCACCAACCCCGTGGAAGTGCTGGGCGACGAGAACAAGCGGGTGCGGGGCATCTCCTGCGTGGAGATGGAACTGGGTGAGCCGGACGCCTCCGGCCGCCGCCGCCCGGTGGAAAAGCCGGACAGCCGCTTTGAGCTGCCGCTGGACACGGTCATCATGGCCATCGGCACCAGCCCCAATCCTCTCATCCGCTCCACCACCCCCGGCCTTGACACCGACCGGCGCGGCTGCATCGTGACGGATGAGACCGGTGCCACCAGCCGGCCGGGCGTGTTCGCCGGCGGCGACGCGGTGACCGGCGCTGCCACCGTCATTCTGGCCATGGGCGCGGGCAAGGAAGCCGCCAAGGCCATCGACGAGTACATCCAAAACCGCTGAAACAAACATATAAGACCGGGCAGAGAAGGTTTTCCTTCCCTACCCGGTCTTTGATTTCAGCGCTGTTTTTCCATCACGAAATTGGTCAGCAGAACGCCGTGGCGCCCCACCTGCTGCTCCTTCACCACCCGATAGCCCCGCTTTTCAAAGAACGGGCGCGCGGTGATGGAGGCGTGGGTGGTGACAGGGCCCTTCACCGTTTCTTCCAGCCGGTCACAGAGGGCCGCGGCAACGCCTTGCCGCTGGTGCAGATGGTGGACATAGAGCCGGTCCAGATAGCCGTCGGCGGTGATGTCTCCAAAGCCGATGAGCACGCCGCTTTCTTCGGCCACAAGGGTGCAGTGCGCCCGGAAGGAGCGGTCCCAGGCCGTCAGGTCCACCTGACCGTCGGCCCAGGCGTCCAGCTGCCGGGGCGTGTAGTCGGCGGCGTTCACCGTGTGGACCGTGTCATAAAACAGTTCCGCCATAGCGCCGCAGTCGGACGGGCGGTAAGGGCGTATCCGCATCGTGTTCCCTCCCCTTTTCAGGAATGTACCGCCATGATACCACGGTTTTGCCTCGCCGGCAAGGACAATGCGACAGGAATAGTGCATTTTTTTGCTGAATGTGGTATACTGGGGTGAAAAGTATGATTTTTGTCCGTGCCCGGCCGGGCACGGAGCGGAGGTGCGCTTGATGGCAAGAACACACAGAGCGGAGGACGGCCCGCTGGGCGGTGCGGTGATCAGCCAGCAGATCGCCGCGCGTCTGCTGGAGGAGCTCCGGAGCGGGTGTTATGCCGGGGCCGACCGGCTGCCCGCGGAAGTGGAGCTGGCCGCGAATCTGGGCGTGAGCCGCACCGTCATCCGGGACGCGCTGGCGGAACTGGAACGGGAAGGCTATGTGGAGCGGGTGCGGGGCATCGGCACCGTCATCAACCGTCAGGTGGTGGCCGTGCGGGGCCGCCTGGACCAGAAATTCGAATACAACGCCATGATCCGTTCCATGGGCCGCACGCCCCACGCCGACCACGTTCTGGTGCAGCGCCTGGACGCGGACGAAGCCATGGCCGCCCGGCTGGGCATCGAGCCGGGCCAGCCGGTGCTGATGGTGAAAAAACGGGTTCTGGCGGACCGTCAGCCGGTGATCTGGTCGGTGGACTATCTGCCCGTCGCCCTCTTCCCTCCCGCACTGGTGGACCGGCTGGACTTCGGCCGCCCGGTGTTTGACATTCTGGAAGAGGTGGCCGGCGTTTCGGTGGTGAGCACCGTGGCCCATGTGAGCGCCGTGATGGGCGACCCCGCCTCCCGGCGCATCCTGGCAGTCCAGCCTCACGAAGCCCTTCTTCTGATGGAGGAAGTGAGCTACACCAAGCTGGCGAAGCCGGTGATGTATTCTCTTTCTTACTACACTGCCTTCTTCGATTTTGCGCTGTTGCGCAAAAAATTCTGAACCGGGCGGCACTTTCTGCCGCCTCTGAACCGAGCAGCCGCCCGCGCCGTTCCTTTTGTGGAATGGCGCGGGCGGCTGTTTTTTGTTACACGGTTGCCTCGGCGCGCTGGCCCGCGGCGTCGTTTTCGCTGCGCAGCACCACCTGCCCGTCCTGCACACAGGCGGTGAAGCTCTCGCCCGGATGGACCTGCCCCGCGGCGATGCTGTCCGCCAGGGCCTGCTCCACCGCCCGGCTCACCGTGCGGCGCAGGTCCCGTGCGCCGTACACCGGGCGGTCCCCTCCCGCCAGCATGGCGGGCAGGTCGGGGCTGTGGTGCAAACGATAGCCCCGGGCCTGGGCCCGCTGCTCCAGCTCCGTCAGCATCTGCTCCGCGATGCGGGCCAGGTCCTCGTGCAGCAGCGGACCAAACATCACCAGCTCGTCCATGCGGCCCAGCAGTTCGGGGCGGAAGTACTTCTTCGCCTCCCCGATCACCTGCTGGCGTTGGCGCTGAGGGATGGTCTCCGGCGTTGCGCCAAAGCCCACCAGGCCCCCCTGCCCCGCCAGATGCTCCGCCCCCAGGTTGGAGGTGAGCAGGATGATGGTGTTACAAAAGCTGGCGCTGCGGCCCATGGAATCGGTCAGGCGGCCGTCCTCCAGGATCTGCAGCAGCAGGTTCTGCACGTCCGGGTGGGCTTTTTCTATCTCGTCGAACAGCACCACGGCATAGGGCCGGCGGCGCACTGCCTCGGTGAGCAGACCTCCCTCGTCGTGGCCCACATAGCCCGGAGGCGCGCCGATGAGTTTGGCGGCGGCATGGGCCTCCATATACTCGCTCATGTCAAAGCGCAGCAGCGCCTTTTCAGTGCCGAACCACTGGCGGGCAAGAGTGCGGGCCAGATGGGTCTTGCCCACCCCGGTGGGGCCGAGAAACAGCATCGCGCCCAGTGGCCTGCCAGCCTCCCGCAGGCCGGTGCGGGCCCGGCGCACTGCCCCCGCCACCGTGCGCACCGCCCCCTGCTGGCCCACCACGCTCTCGGAAAGCCGCTGTTCCAGCCGGGCCAGTTTTTCCCGCTCGGCCTCGGTGATGCGCTGCACCGGCACGCCGCTGGCCCGGGCCACCACCCGGGCCACGTCCTCGGCGGTCAGCTCACGGCTGCGGTCGTTCTCCCGCTCGCAGTGGATGCGCAGAGCGGCGGCGGCCTCGTCCAGCAGGTCCACGGCCTTGTCCGGCAAAAAGCGCCCCGGCAGATACCGCACCGACAGGTCCACCGCCGCCGCCACCGCCTGGGTCGGGATGCTCACCTGATGGTAGCGCTCATAGCGGGGCACAAGGCCCGCAAGGATGCGCTTGGCGGTGTCCGGGTCCGGCTCCTCCACCACCACCCGCCCGAAGCGCCGCTCCAGCGCCGCGTCCTTCTGGATGCACCGGCGGTACTCCTCCTGAGTGGTGGCGCCGATGACCTGTATCTCGCCCCGGGCCAGCAGGGGTTTGAGGATGCTGGCGGCGTCGATCGCCCCCTCCGCTGCGCCCGCGCCCACGATGACATGGATCTCGTCGATGAACAGGATGGTGCTGCGGTCCTTGTATATCTCGTCCAGCAGGTTTTTGAACCGTTCCTCAAAGTCGCCCCGGTACTTGGTGCCAGCCACCAGACTGGCCATATCCAGGCTCAGGATGCGCTTATGCAACAGCTGGGCCGGGGCACGGCCCGCCGCGATGGCCTGGGCCAGCGCTTCCGCCAGGGCGGTCTTGCCCACGCCCGGCTCCCCCACAAGACAGGGGTTATTCTTCTGGCGGCGGCAGAGTATCTCGATGACCCGCTCCAATTCCTGTTCCCGGCAGAGCACCGGGTCCAGCCGGCTTTCCGCCGCCATCTGGGTCAGGTCGCGGCCGTACTTCTCGGTGGCCTTGCCGCCGCGGGCAGGGGCGGAAAGCCGCGGCTGCAGCGGAAGCACCAGCTGGCCGGAGAGCTGCCGGCACTCCCGGGCGGCTTCGCTCAGCTCCACGCCCCACTCCGTCAGCCACCGGCTGGCGGTACAGTTGGGGTCTTCCAGGATGGCGCAGAGCACATGCTCGGGCTGAGCCTCCTTCATGCGGGCGGCGTGGGCCCCCAGCACCGCGAAGTCCAGCGCTTTGCAGGCCTCGGGCTGAAAGTCCCTGGGCGAGAGGCGGCGGCTCTCGTTCATGCCGCCCAGCGCGGCCACCCGCTGCATGACCTGGGTTTCAGCGATCTGGCGCGACTGCAAAAAACGGGCCGCGGGGGTGGCCTCGCCCCTGAGAATGGCCAGCAGGATGTGGCCTGTGCCTGCCTGGGTCTGGCCCATCTCCCCCGCGATGATGAGCGCCTGGTTGAGCATTTTTGCCCCCTGGCGGGAAAATCCTTTGAAACGGTACTGCATGGTGTGTTTCACTGCCCCTTTGAATTTTTCTAAGGGCAGTATGGGCGGGCACGCCGCCGTTAAACGGCGATGGCAAAAGTTTGCAGCCGCAGAAGAAGCAGAAAAAGGCCCCCTGCCTTGCGGCAGGGGGCCTTTGAAAGCCTCACAAGCTCTTTCGATTACTCGTAGATCTTGGAAACAACGCCGGAACCAACGGTGCGGCCACCCTCACGGATAGCGAAACGCAGACCCTCGTCCATAGCGATGGAGGTGATCAGCTCAACGTCCATGGTGACGTTATCGCCGGGCATGCACATCTCGGTGCCCTCGGGCAGGGTGATGACGCCGGTCACGTCGGTGGTGCGGAAGTAGAACTGAGGACGATAGTTGTTGAAGAAGGGGGTATGACGGCCGCCCTCGTCCTTCTTCAGGACGTAGACCTGGCCCTGGAACTTGGTGTGGGGATGGATGGAACCGGGCTTAGCCAGAACCTGGCCGCGCTCGATGTCGGTGCGCTGCACGCCACGGAGCAGAGCGCCGATGTTGTCGCCGGCCTCGGCGTCGTCCAGCAGCTTGCGGAACATCTCCAGACCGGTAACGGTGGTCTTCATCTTCTCTTCCTTCAGACCGACGATCTCAACTTCCTCGCCGACCTTGATCATGCCGCGCTCCACACGACCGGTAGCCACGGTGCCGCGGCCGGTGATGGTGAACACGTCCTCAACAGGCATCAGGAAGGGCAGGTCGGCCTTACGGTCGGGGGTGGGGATGTAGTCATCCACAGCGTCCATCAGGTCGAGGATGCACTTGTACTCGGGGGCGTTGATATCGGTAGAGGTGCTCTCCAGCACGGCCAGGGCGGAACCCTTGATGATGGGGGTGTCGTCGCCGGGGAAGTCGTACTCGGTCAGCAGGTCACGGATCTCCATCTCGACCAGATCCAGCAGCTCGGGATCGTCGACCTGGTCGACCTTGTTCATGAACACAACGATGTAGGGCACGCCGACCTGACGGCTCAGCAGGATGTGCTCACGGGTCTGGGGCATGGGGCCGTCGGCGGAGGACACGACCAGGATAGCGCCGTCCATCTGGGCAGCACCGGTGATCATGTTCTTGACGTAGTCGGCGTGGCCCGGGCAGTCCACATGGGCGTAGTGACGCTTGTCGGTCTCGTACTCCACGTGAGCGGTGTTGATGGTGATGCCGCGCTCGCGCTCCTCAGGAGCCTTATCGATGTTGGCGTAATCGGTGAACTCAGCGTCGCCCTTCAGGGCCAGCACCTTGGTGATGGCGGCGGTCAGGGTGGTCTTGCCGTGGTCAACGTGGCCGATGGTGCCAATGTTGACATGAGGCTTAGTACGCTCAAACTTAGCTTTTGCCATTTTAATAGTCCTCCTTTTTTTGAACCATTGAACCTATGGTTATAATACTAAAACATTTGCCAAAAATCAAGTTCTTTTTGGGGGCGATGGCTCAGTCCTTCTTGCGGCCGGCCATGATGCTCTCGGCAATGTTCTTGGGGACCTCAGCGTAGTGGCTGGGCTCCATGGAATACTGACCGCGGCCCTGGGTCTTGCTGCGCAGGTCGGTGGAATAACCGAACATGTTGCTCAGCGGGACGAAGGCGTTGATCTGCTGCGAGCCGGTCAGGGCTTCCATGCCCTGGATCTGGCCGCGGCGGCTGTTCAGGTCGCCAATGACGTCGCCCATGTACTCATCGGGAACGATGACGGCGACCTTCATGATGGGCTCCATGATGGCGGGATCGGCCTTGGCCATAGCCTCCTTGAAGGCCATGGAGCCGGCGATCTTGAACGCCATTTCAGAGGAGTCGACCTCGTGGTAGGAACCACCCTTCAGGGTGACCTTCACGTCTTCCACCGGGTAGCCGGCCAGGATGCCGGCCTTCATGGCGCCCTGAATGCCCTGGTCAATGGCGGGGATGAACTCCTTGGGCACATCACCGCCAACAACGGCGTTGATGAACTCGTAGCCCTTGCCAGGCTCGTTGGGCTCGATGTCGATGATACAATGACCGTACTGTCCCTTACCACCGGACTGACGGGCGTACTTGGTGTTGGCGCTGGCCGGACGGCGGATGCACTCGCGGTAAGCGACCTGAGGCGCGCCCACGTTGGCCTCCACCTTGAACTCGCGGAGCAGACGGTCCACGATGATCTCCAGGTGCAGCTCGCCCATGCCGGCGATGATGGTCTGGCCGGTCTCCTCGTCGGTCCAGGTGCGGAAGGTGGGGTCCTCTTCAGCCAGCTTGTTCAGCGCAATGCCCATCTTCTCCTGGCCAGCCTTGGTCTTGGGCTCGATGGCAACGCGGATAACGGGCTCGGGGAACTCCATGCTCTCCAGGATGACGGGGTTCTTGGGATCGCACAGGGTGTCGCCGGTGGTGGTGTTCTTCAGGCCCACGGCAGCGGCGATGTCGCCGGCGTAGCAGATGTCGATGTCCTGCCGGTGATTGGCGTGCATCTGCAGGATGCGGCCCATGCGCTCGTTGCTGTCTTTCACCGAGTTGTACACGGTGCTGCCGGCTTCGACCTTACCGGAGTAAACGCGGAAGAAGCACAGCTTGCCGACAAAGGGGTCAGTGGCGATCTTGAACGCCAGGGCGGCGAAGGGAGCGTTGTCGTCGGAAGGACGGCTGGTCTCCTCGCCGGTGCGGGGATCGACACCCTTGATGTCCTCGATGTCGGTGGGGGCGGGCATGTAATCCACAATGGCGTCCAGCAGCTTCTGCACGCCCTTGTTGCGGTAGGAAGTACCGCAGGTCACAGGCACCACAGTGTTGGCGATGGTCTCGCGGCGCAGGGCCTTCTTGATCTCGTCCTTGGTGAGCTCCTCGCCCTCCAGGTACTTCATCATCAGCTCTTCGTCGCTCTCGGCCACGGCCTCGATGAGCTCGGCATGGTACTGCTCAGCCAGCTCGCGCATATCCTCGGGGATCTCCTCCACGCGGATATCCTTGCCCATATCGTCGTAGTAGACGTCAGCCTTCATGTCGATCAGATCGATGATGCCCTTGAAATCGTCTTCCTTGCCGATAGGCAGCTGGATGGGCACCGCGTTGCACTTCAGACGCTCGCGCATCATCTTCACAACACGGTAGAAATCGGCGCCCATGATGTCCATCTTGTTCACGTAAGCCATGCGGGGAACGTGATACTTGTCGGCCTGACGCCAGACAGTCTCGGACTGGGGCTCCACGCCGCCCTTGGCGCACAGAACGGTGACGGAACCGTCCAGCACGCGCAGGCTGCGCTCCACCTCAACGGTGAAGTCCACGTGGCCCGGGGTGTCGATGATGTTGATCCGGTGCCGGTTCTTTTTAGCGGCGGCGGGATCGTTCAGCAATTCCGTGTGGCTCCAGTAGCAGGTGGTGGCAGCAGAAGTGATGGTGATACCACGCTCCTGCTCCTGCGCCATCCAGTCCATGGTAGCCGCGCCATCGTGCGTCTCACCGATCTTGTGGTTCACGCCGGTGTAGTAAAGGATACGCTCGGTGGTGGTGGTCTTGCCGGCGTCGATGTGCGCCATAATGCCGATGTTTCTGGTCATTTCCAGAGAAACGTCTCTTGGCATATTAACCTCCTAAAACTCCAGACAGGATCAATAGCGGTAATGGGCGAAAGCCTTGTTGGCCTCGGCCATCTTGTGGGTATCCTCACGCTTCTTGACGGCGTTACCGGTACCGTTCACGGCGTCCATGATCTCGTTGGCCAGACGCTCGCGCATGGTGCGCTCGCTGCGGCTGCGAGAGTAGCTGGTCAGCCACCGCAGGCCCAGGGTCTCGCGGCGCTCGGGGCGCACTTCCATGGGCACCTGGTAGGTGGAACCACCCACGCGGCGGGCCTTGACCTCCAGGCTGGGCATGATGTTCTCGAGAGCTTTCTCGAACATCTCCAGGGGATCGTTGCCGCTCTTTTCCTTCACGATGTCGAACGCATCGTAAACGATCTTCTGGGCAACACCCTTCTTGCCGTCCAGCATAACGCTGTTGATCAGACGAGTGACCATCTTGGAATTGTAAACAGGATCAGCCAAAACGTCACGCTTTGCAGTAATACCTCTTCTAGGCATCTTTCTTCCCTCCTTCACAGAATGATATCATCGGTACTCGAAAGCAATAAACTCCCGTTGTGCCATTCAAGGTCTTACTATTTATATAAATAAGCCTTTGATGGCGGGGTATACGTTTGATTACTTCTTCGCGGCACCGGCCTTGGGGCGTTTCGCGCCGTACTTGGAGCGGGCCTGGTTGCGGTTGGCCACACCCTGGGTGTCCAGAGTACCACGGATGATGTGGTAACGCACACCGGGAAGGTCCCTAACACGGCCGCCACGGATCAGTACTACGCTATGCTCCTGCAGGTTGTGGCCGATACCCGGAATGTAAGAGGTTACCTCGATACCATTCGTGAGCTTAACACGGGCTACCTTACGCAGAGCAGAGTTCGGCTTTTTGGGGGTCATGGTACGAACAGCGGTGCAAACACCACGCTTCTGGGGGCTGTTGGCATTGCTGTAGGACTTGTCCAGAGAGTTGTAAGCCTTCTGCAGAGCAGGGGCGGTAGACTTGCGGACAGACACCTCACGGCCTTTGCGTACAAGCTGGTTGAAAGTAGGCATTGTGATCTCCTTTCTTCAATGATTTATGTTCAGGCGGCAGAGCCGCCAAAACACCAAAAGGGCATAATTGCGCCAGGGGGCGCAACAGTTTTATTTTACACACTGGGGCTGTGCATGTCAACAGTATTTGCCGAAAAAGATTGTCCAAAACACTGAATTTTAAAAAACTTTTTGGAGAAGGGCATATTTACGGCGAAAGCAGCACCCAGCCCTGGTAAAAAGGCGCTTTTCGCAGCCCCGAAGCGGCGGATGCGGCGTTGGCAAAGGCTTCGTCCGTGGTGTAAAAAGCCACCCCGTCGCCCAAAGGCGCGCTCTCCCCTGCTTCGAGGGCGGCGCGCACCGTTTCGATGCCGGCGGCCAGGGCGGAGTCGTCCCCCCGGGCCAGCAGGCTGATGTTGGTGGCAAGACCCGCCCGGCCCAGCGCCACCGCCAGCCCCCGGTCGGTGCACACTTCCAGCGTGTAGAAAGCGTCGCAGTCTTCCAATCGGGTCAGCTCTTCTTCCGTGGGGGCCGGCGCGGCGGTGCGCAGGGCAGGCTCGGCGAACCAGTCGTGCTTTTGTGCCAGCGCCCCCGAAAGGTCGAACACCTGCAGCGCCAGCACCGCCGCCAGGGCGGCGGCGGCCAGCCTGCGGCGGGGCAGTTTTGCCAGCACCGCCAACGCCAGCGCCGCGACCAGATACCACACCGGCCAGAACATCCGGCCGCTTGCCCGGAACACCCCGCACAGGGCGGTGAGCCACTGGGGCAGGGGCAGGGTGAAGAGGGTACGGCTGTTGGCGGTGACCACATTGCTCACCGCGAAGGCGGTCAGCGCACAGCACACCAGCGCCAGCGGCCAATGGCTCAGCGCCTGTTTTGCCAGCGCCTTTGCCTGGGCACGGCGGCGCGTCAGCAGCCACGCCGCCGCCAGCGCGCACCCCGCCAGGGCTGCCAGCAGGCCCAGGCCCAGATAGTTGAAGGAGTCCAGGCTGTTGGCCACCAGCGGCCGGATGGGCAGCACCCGGGACCAGTGCAGCTGGCCGCAGCCCGGCACCCACCAGTTCCAGTCCAGGCTGACCGGGTTCCACAGCGCGTTCAGGTTCATGCCGAAGGTGCCGTAGCCGCCGTCGGCGCTGCCGCTGACGGTGAAGAAGCCCAGCGCCCAGGCCACCGCCAGGGCGGCAAGGCTGCCGCCGCCCGCGGCGAGGGCGAAGGACTGCCAGCGGCGGGTGCGCACCAGCGTCCGCAGGCCCGCAGCAAAGGCGATGGCCAGCACCATGGGCACGAAATACAGATGGATGGAAGCCGCCAGCGCCGCCAGTGCGGCAAATCCCGCCGCCCGCCGCAGGGAGAGGCCCTCTTCGGCGCTTTTGAAGTAGAGCCAGAGGGCGTAGAGGGTGAGCCAGTGGGCGCAGAGGGCGGTGTGGCGGAAGGCACGTTCCAGCAGGATGGGCGAAAGGCAGAAGATCACCGCGCCGCCCAGCACCCATTCCATCCGCTTTGTGAACAGGCGCAGAAGGCGCACCGCCGCCTCGCCCTGCAGCATCAGGCTGCCGCAGACGAAGAGACCGAAGTACTGGAAGGTGCCGGGCAGCAGGCCGCGGAGCAGGCCGAAGGGCACCGCCAGCAGCGGGATGCAGTCCGCCAGGGCTGCCGCCGCGCCTGCCGGCCAGTTGAGGCCGGTGGTGAAGGTGAGCGGCCAGCCCAGACCCTGGTTCTTGATGGCCAGCCAGGCGGCGTAGTGCTGCAAAAGGTCGGTCTCGATGTAGCCGCCCAGCAGCCAGTCGTCCCGGGTCGGGTCAAGGGGCACCGGGCCGTACACCAGAAGGAACACCGCAAGGCCGATGGTCAGTCCTGCCAGAGAGGGGGCGGCGCGCCGAAGGGTCTGTTTCATTGGGCCGCCTCCTGTTCGTAGAGGTCGAGGGCGGGCAGCGCCCGCTCAAGGCGCGCCTCGGTGACGGTCAGTTCGGTGAAATTCTCATCGGCGCTCCAGAGGGTGGCTGTCCCCTGCCCGTTCTCCACCCGCACGGGGATATACGCCTCACCCGATGCGGGGAAATAGCCAGCCACCCCCGGCATGTCGCCGAAGAGGGGCACCGCGCAGCCCACCATGCTGCGCCCCAGGGAGAGAAACGCGCCCCCGGCACTGGTGAAGCCGCTCTCCCAGCGGATATAAAGGTCGGCGGTGAAGGTCTCCCCTTCCGGCGCGCTCACCGTGACGGTCCAGCCGGAACCGCTCTGCCGCTGGACGCTCACCTGGGCCTCCACCGGCAGACTGCGGTCGCCGCAGGCCCGCCACAGCCAGCTGTATTCAGTGGCATAACAGCGCTCGTATCCCGCCCAGAGATGGCGGTAGACGTCCCAGTTCTGCACCGTGAGCCAGTTTTCCAGGTCCATGCGGGGAGTCTGGGCCCAGACCCAGCCGCCCTCCGCGAAGGCGGAGACATATTCCGCCCGCTTTTCGTCGCCCAGGGCGTGGATGATGTAGTCGCAGCCGGTGGGCTGGAACGTGCCTTCCACCGCTTCCAGACCGGTGGCGTACATGGAAAACACCGGCTCGCCGCCGGTGACTTCGGGCAGTTCCACCAGGGCCTTTTGATAGGTGGTATAGCCGCCCAGGGCTTCCAGATACTGCCCGTTATGGGCGGCGGAGGGCCAGCGGGCCGCATCCAGCCCCGCCAGGGCGATGAGGGCCAGCGCCAGCGTGCCGGCAGCGGCCCGCATCAGCAGGTCCCGGCGGCGGGCAAAGCGGCGGGTGAGCCAAAGAAGGCCGCGCCCTGCCAAGACGAAGGCCGCCAGCCAGAAATAGCCCTCCAGCGCTTCTTTGAAGTTATAGCCGCTGCCGCTGAGCACATAGGTGCCGGTGGCGGCGAGGATGGTGAACGCCGCAAGCCCCAGCAGCAGCTGCCGGTCGGTGAGTTTCTTTTTCCAAAGCCCCACAAGGCACCAGATCAGAAAGGCCGCGCAGGGCACCGCGAACAGCAGGAGCCGGGGGGTGGCGAGCACATAGAGCAGCAGGGCCTTTCCCCCGGTGCCGTTGAAGTAGAAATACTGCCAGCCGCCGGTGGCCGCAAGGCTTTGCAGCCACGCGCCGGGATGCAGGCCGGTGACAAGGCTGGCACAGGCAAGCAGGCCCAAAGCAAAGCCTGCGGCATAAACGCCCAGCCGGGCGAAAAAGGCCCGGGGCCCGACCCACAGCCGCAGCGCCTGTTCCAGCAAAAACAGCACCGTGACGCAGAAGGCGGCGGCAAGGCCGAAATCGCTGCTCCACAAAAGGCCCGCCCCGGCCAGCGCCCCCAGCATGCCGCAGGCGGGCAGGCGGGTGAAAGCCGTTTGCAGGGCCGTGCCCTCCGCCGGCTCGCCCTTCACGCGGAGCCAGACAAGGCCCAGCCCCACCAGCAGGAACGTCAAAAACAGCCGGGCGATGCGCATGGAATTGCCCGGGGCATAAAGGCTTTGGAACAGGTTCGTCCAGTAGCCGCCGAGAGACGGGCCGAAGAGGGTGGCCAGCAGCCCGGAGGAGACGAACTTGGTGAGGAACACCGAGGCCAGCATGGCCGCCGGGCGGCTTTTGGTGATGAGCCAGACCCACAGCAGCACCGTGACGCTGAACAGAATGTTGGAGGTGAAGTTTGTGGCGAACAGGCTGCCGGCGAAGGTGTTGTTCAGCGCCACCAGCGGCAGGTTCACCCACACCGGGGCCATGCCGATGTAGTTGACAAAATCCACATAGGGGGTCTGGCCCGCCAGCATCCGGCGGAACACGTTGTAGCTCTGAAAATCGCCGTTGACCGAGACGTAGTCGCAGGTCTCGATGCGCGCCAGGGCAAGGCTCAGGCTCACCGCGGCCACCGCCAGCGCCCACAGGCACCATTCCAGCGTCCGCAGCGCCCTGACGCGCTCCTGCGTTTTCCGTATCCCTCTCACTCGGCTCTTCTCCCCTTTTGGTCGTTTTTCCCCGTTCATTATACAACACACACCGCCGCCGCGCCAGCCCGCTTTTTGCGTGGCAGAAAGAGAGCCGCCCGGCAAAGCCGGGGTGCCGTAAGAAAACGGCGCCGGGAAGCAGGCGCTTTTGCGGTATCGCGGCGTCAAAGCGCCTTGACAACCACCAAGGGTGCCTGCGGTGCTTTTCCTTGCGTTCCCATCAAAATCGCCAGCTTCCTGGTGCTGCGCAGTCCGGGTCCGCGAAGCGGCCAAGGCCACGCCGGGGCCTTGGACCGGCTGGGCGGTCTGCAAAGCAGAGCGGGCGCATCTTTATTGCGCCCGCAGCCCACGCCCCAGGATTTTGGATGAAGAAAGCACAAAGAGTGGCCCCGCAAGCCTTGGTGGCTTGTGGGGCCGCTCTGCGTGTTTTATGCTCCAAAATCCTACGGCAGAACCGTCGTTTTCTTATGCCACCCCTGCAACGGGCGGCTCTTTATGTTTATTGCACCTGCAGGTCCAGCAGCTTCCAGCTCTCCCCTTCCCGCACTGCGTACATGCGGTATACTGAGGGATAGCTGCGGGGGCGCAGGCCCTCCTTGTAGACCATATAGGTGAAGCGCACCGTGCCTGCCGCCGCGTCGGGGCCGAGGCTTTCCAGCTCCGAGACCGAGAACTCCTCGAAGGCGGTGGAGTCGTGGCTCACGTACCAGCTGGAGTCGAAGGTGCGCAGGCTGTTGTAAAACTCCGTGTCCGGCACGAGGGCTCCCTTCAGTTCCGCGAAGGAGGCGTCGGCGGAGACGTAGCGTGCATAGACACGGGCGGTGCGGTCGAGGAAGTCCTCCAGAGAGGCGGCATCCTCCCCGTTCGGCTCCACCGTGACCACGGCATTCAGCGGGGTCTCCCACTCCACCCGGCAGCTGCCCGCCTCGCTTTGGGCGGTCACCTCCGGCTGTTCCAGAAGGCCCTCCACCTGCCAGACGCACTCCTGCGGCGCGGCATCGCCCAGCGCCTCAAAGCCGGGCGCGGCGGAAGTCTCGCTTCGTTCGCTCTCTTCCAGCGGGCGGCCGTCCACCGTGAGGGCCACCCCCAAAGGCGCGCGGATGGTCACCGTGGAAAGCGCCTGCACCTTGGGCCAGGCCTGCCAGCCCTTCTCCTGAGGGAAGAGCAGGAACTCCACCCGGCCCCCTTCTTCGTCCACCACCACGTATTCCTCGGCCCCGTCGGTCTCGCCCTTGCGCACGAAGCGCAGGCTGTCCCGGTCAGTGGGCAGGTCGTTCAGCAGGGTCCGGGCCTCTTCCAGATACTGGGCCGCGGTGGCAAAGCGCCCCGGCAGCACCGCCGCGGGCACATCCTCTTCTTTCAGCTGCTCGGACTGCACCGCCTGCACGCTGCGCAGGATGGCCGCCTCGGGGGTAGACTCCTCGTAGCGTTCCAGCGCGCCCCAGAGCACCGCCAGCGCCGCGCCGCCCAAGGCAAAGAGCACAAGGGCGAAGCCCACCGGCCAGGGCCAGAAGGGACGGGGGCGGCCATAGCGCCATTTCTGTTCACTCATGCTTCACCCTCCCCTGCCGCGTCCACCACAAAGGCGGTGGGGATGTTGCGCGGACCGTAGAGCGAAGCGCTGACGTTCACCGTTTCGCCCTGGTAGATCATCTGGGTGCTGGAACCGCCGTCCAGATTGGCGGCGTTCACCGCGCCCCACTCCTGCATGACCTGGATGCAGTCCTGATAGGTCGCGCCCAGGCTCTGGGGCTGCCGTCCGTCGATGACCAGCAGCAGCACCGCGCCGTCCGCCCGCTGGCCGATCACCGTGCGGGGGTTCAGCCCGCCGCCGGTGCCGGAGATCTCGGCGGCCTCGCCGTTGATGATGAAGGCCGGACCGAAGCTGAGGGCGTCCCGCAGGCCGCGCTCCACCGCCTCGCGGCCGGTCATGCGGCCCACCACCAGATGGTCGCTCTCGTCAAAACCGATGACGGAATACTCCTGGTCCATGCCGCCGGCCCGCAGCTGGCCCTGCTGGATGACGAGGCCCAGCGGCACGCTGCCACTGCCCACGCCGTTCTCGTCGGCAAAGCCGCCGCCGTTGATGCCGGCCACAGCGCCCGCGTCCGCCACCAGCTGTTCCAGCTTCTGGCCTTTGCCCTCGGGGTCGAAGGAGGCGATGGCCGCCACCCGCACCCGGCTGGGGTCGTGGACCACCAGCATCTTGCCCTTGAAGCTGCCGCCGGTGACGTCGTGAAGTTCGATGGTGTCCTTGGGCACCTGGGCGTCGCCGGCTTCGAACTCGCCCCCGGCCTGGGTGACCTCGCCGGTCTCCAGCACACCATTTTTGTCCAGGATGGCCTGGACCTCCTCTTCACTGAGGAAAATGCGGGCGGTGAATTTGGCGGCGCTGGTCTCCATCACCGTGTGCACGAACAGGTCCCGCGCGGCGGGGCTGGGGCCTTTGCAGATGATGTAGATCGCGCCCAGCAGAAAAGCGGTCAGCGCGCACAGGAACACGCCCGCCATTGCCAGCACGCGAAGCACCGGATGCCGGGGCCGCCCGGGCCAGCGGGCCTGGGCGGCGGTCCTGTCCGCAGGGTCTTGCAGAGTAGTCAAAATATCTCGCGCTCCTTCCCGTCAGTCCGCCGGCAGGGCGGAGGGGATGTGCTCAAAAAAGTCGTTCTTCGCTTCGTCCGGCCCCACGTTGGTGTAGGCCAGGCCGAACTTGCGGCAGTCGTTGCTGCCGCCCGCCTTCACCTCGAACCACTGGGTCTGGCTGACGTGGCAGGCAAAGCCCTCGGCGGCCAGTTCCAGCGCGGTGCGCCCGTCAAAGGCGGCCATGGGCATCTCGCCCCACTCCATCTGTATGGTGTTCTCCGGCCAGAGATGCAGGTAGCACTTGGGCACCTGCCACACGCCATAGGTCTCGGCGCTCTCGGGGTAACTGGCCGCGTCGCCGCTGCATTCCAGGGCAGCCAGCAGGGTGGCCGCGTTGAGCATGTGGGCCCCGTGGCCGTACTCGCCGTCGACGTCATGGCCCAGCACCACGCTGGGTTTGAAGCGGCGCAGCTGCTCCACCTGCCAGGCGGTGACCGCTTCTTCGTCATAGACCTGACGGGCGCTTTCGAGGCTCTCCTTGGAGGCGTACAGGTCCGGGAAGTCGGAAATGATGGGGTAATTGCGGACCCCCACCGTCCACAGGCCGTTCAGCAGTTCGTGGGGGCGGTAGGGCTCGCCCCAGTGGTTGGTCATGTAGGCCACCTGCACCGCGTAGCCCTTTTCCCCGGCGTACCAGGGCAGAGCCCCGCCGAACCAGAGGTGCTCGTCGTCGGCATGGGTGGGCAGCACCAGCAGGTCCGCCTTTTCGCAGGGCGGCTGCCACTGCTGCACCCAGTCGGGCACCTGCCCCGGCGTGAAAGCGTACACCTGGCAGAGCACCGTGCCCTCGGGCAGGTGGAGCGTCACCGAGGAGGCGGGCTGCTCCAGCTCCACATACTCGTGGATGAAGCCGTTCTGCCCGCAGGCCTGCGCCGTGCCGTCGGAAGTCTCCAGCCGCCACTCCGCCGGGCGGTCAAAGATGAGGTAAAGCTCGCCGATGTCCGTCTCCGCCTGCAGGGTGACGGCAGTGTCGGCGGAAAGGCGCACCTTGCTGAAATTGTCATGGTCGCTGATGCCGCCAAGGGCCAGCCCTTCGCCGCTGGCGGTGAACTCCAGCTGCTGCGCGGCGGGCCGGGGCGTGGGCTCCGGGGTGGGCGCAGGCGTGGGGCTGGGGGTGGGGGCTGCCGTGGCGGCGGGCGGAACACTGGACGCGGGCGCGGCGCAGCCGGAAAGGAGCAGCAGCGCTGCCAGGGCAGCCAGCGCTCCGCGTCGGAAATGTTTCATATGTTCCTCCCCCTTTTGCAGTGTTCTGGTCCATACCAAAAAACGATATAAACCGCCGGTTTATTGCACAATCTTGCGCAAAGGAAAAGCGCGGCGCTCTCCCTCAACGGGGAAAGCGCCGCGCTTTGGTTTGCTTTAGGCCAGGTGGCTCATTCCTCCACAGAGGCGGCGGGGGCCGCTTCGGGCTCCTCGGTCTTCTCGGGGATGGGCAGGCCCAGCTGCTCGGCTTCGCGGCGGATGAGTTCCTCCTCCACCTCCGGCAGGCCGGTGCCCGCGGGGATCAGCTTGCCGATGATAACGTTCTCCTTCAGGCCCATAAGCGGGTCCACCTTGCCCTTGATGGCGGCTTCGGTGAGCACGCGGGTGGTCTCCTGGAAGGAGGCGGCGGACATGAAGCTGTCGGTGGCCAGAGAAGCCTTGGTGATACCCAGCAGGACCTGGGTCCACTTGGCCTCCTTCAGGCCCTCCTCGCCGTCGGCGATGCGCTGACGGATGATCTCGTTCTGCTCCTCCACCTTCATCTTGTCGGCCAGAGCGCCGCCGATGAGGTTGGTGGAACCGGCGTCGTCCACCCGGACCTTGCGCAGCATCTGCCGCACGATGACCTCGATGTGCTTGTCGTTGATCTCAACGCCCTGCAGGCGGTAGACCTTCTGCACTTCCTGGATGAGGTAGTTCTCCACGGCGGTGCGGCCCTTGATGGCCAGGATGTCGTGGGGGTAGGCATGACCTTCGGTGATCATGTCGCCCTTCTCCAGCTGCTCGCCCTCGGTGACGCGCACGCGCTGGCCGAAGGGGATCAGGTAGCTCTTCTCGCAGGGGGCGCCGTTCTCGTCCACACCGCTGACCACCACATGGCGGTTCTTCTTGGTGTCGTCGATGTGGGCGGTGCCCGCGATCTCGGTCATGATGGCCAGCGCCTTGGGGCGGCGGCTCTCGAACAGCTCCTCAACGCGGGGCAGACCCTGGGTGATGTCTTCCGCAGAGGCGATACCGCCGGTGTGGAAGGTACGCATGGTCAGCTGGGTACCGGGCTCGCCGATGGACTGAGCCGCGATGACGCCCACGCTCTCGCCCACATGGACGGGATTGCCGTTGGCCAGGTTGGCGCCGTAGCAGTGAGCGCACACGCCCAGCTTGCTGCGGCAGCTCAGAACGCTGCGGATCTCCAGGCTGGTGATGCCGGCAGCCATGATCTTGTCGGCGTCGAACAGGTCCATCATCTTGCCCTCGGGCACGATGACCTCACCAGTGGTGGGATTGACCACATCGCCCACGGCGAAGCGGCCGATCAGACGCTCGCGGAAGGTCTCGATCTCCTCTTTGCCCTCGCGGATGTCGCTGACGACGATGCCCTCGGTGGCGCCGCAGTCCTCCTCGCGGATGATCACATCCTGAGAGACGTCCACCAGACGGCGGGTCAGGTAACCGGAGTCGGCGGTACGCAGAGCGGTGTCGGCCAGACCTTTACGGGCGCCACGGCTGGAAACGAAGTATTCCAGAATGTTCAGGCCTTCGCGGTAGTTGGCGCGAATGGGCATCTCGATGGTCTTACCGGCGGTGTTGGCCAGCAGGCCGCGCATGCCGGCCAGCTGTTTGATCTGGTTCATGGAGCCTCGGGCACCGGAGTCCGCCATCATGAAGATGGGGTTGCGGTCCTCCAGGTTGTCGGCCAGAGCCTTGGACACCTTGTCGGTGGTCTCCTGCCAGATCTGGATGACGCTGTTGTAGCGCTCCTCGTTGGAGATAAGGCCGCGGTTGAACTGCTTGATGACCTTGCTCACCCGCTCGTCGGCCTCGGCCAGCAGCTCGGGCTTCTGGGGCGGGATGACCGCGTCGCACACAGCGACGGTGATGCCGCTGATGGTGGAGTACTTGTAGCCCTGGGCCTTGATGCGGTCCAGCATCTCGCTGGTGGGCTTGGTGCCGTGGATGGCAAGGCAGCGGCTGATGATGTCCGGCAGGTTCTTCTTGGTGACCTGGAAGTCCACCTCGAAGTTGAACATGGTCTCGGGGTCGTTGCGGTCCACATAGCCCAGGTCCTGGGGAATGGGCTGGTTGAAGATGATGCGGCCCACGGTGGTGTCCACCAGCTTGGAGCGCATTTCGCCGTTCACCTCGCGGGTGCGGCGCACCTTGATGGGAGCCTGCAGGGTGATGACCTTGCTGGCGTAGGCCATGATGGCCTCGTCCTCATCGCGGAAGATCTTGCCTTCGCCCATGTCGCCCTTGTTCACCATGGTCAGGTAGTAGCTGCCCAGGATCATATCCTGGGTGGGCACGGTGACGGGGGCGCCGTCGCTGGGCTTGAGCAGGTTGCCGGAAGCCAGCATCAGCTGCTTGGCCTCGCGCTGGGCCTCCACGGACAGGGGCAGGTGCACGGCCATCTGGTCGCCGTCGAAGTCGGCGTTGAAGGCGGTGCAGGCCAGGGGGTGCAGCTTGATGGCGCGGCCCTCCACCAGCACCGGCTCAAAGGCCTGGATGCCCAGACGGTGCAGGGTAGGCGCGCGGTTCAGCATGACGGGATGGCCCTTGATGACGGTCTCGAGGCTGTCCCACACTTCGGGGCGGGTGCGCTCCACCATCTTGCGGGCGGACTTGATGTTGTTGGCAAGGCCCTTCTGCACCAGGTCCTTCATGACGAAGGGCTTGAACAGCTCCAGAGCCATCTCCTTGGGCAGACCGCACTGATACATCTTCAGCTCGGGGCCGACGACGATAACGGAACGGCCGGAGTAGTCGACGCGCTTGCCCAGCAGGTTCTGGCGGAAGCGGCCCTGCTTGCCCTTGAGCATGTCGGACAGGCTCTTCAGGGGGCGGTTGTTGGGGCCGGTGACCGGGCGGCCGCGGCGGCCGTTATCGATCAGGGCGTCCACAGCCTCCTGCAGCATTCGCTTCTCGTTGCGCACGATGATGTCGGGCGCGCCCAGCTCCAGCAGGCGCTTCAGGCGGTTGTTGCGGTTGATGACCCGGCGGTACAGGTCGTTCAGGTCGCTGGTGGCGAAGCGGCCGCCGTCCAGCTGGACCATGGGACGGATGTCCGGCGGAATGACCGGCACCACGTCCAGGATCATCCACTCGGGGCGGTTGCCGGAGTGGCGGAACGCCTCCACCACTTCCAGCCGCTTGAGGATGCGCACGCGCTTCTGGCCGCCGGCCTCTTCCAGCTCGGAATGGAGCTGCTCGCTCAGGGCGTCCAGATCGATCTCGGCCAGCAGTTCCTTGATGGCCTCGGCGCCCATGGCGGCGCGGAACTCGTCCTCATAGCGCTCGCGCATCTCCCGGTATTCCTTCTCGCTGAGGAGCTGCTTTTTCTCCAGCGGGGTATAGCCGGGGTCGATGACGATGTAGCTGGCAAAGTACAGCACCTTTTCCAGCTGGCGGGGGCTGATGTCCAGCATCAGGCCGATGCGGCTGGGGATGCCCTTGAAGTACCAGATGTGGCTCACAGGGGCGGCCAGCTCGATGTGGCCCATGCGCTCGCGGCGCACCTTGGCCTTGGTGACCTCAACGCCGCAGCGGTCGCAGATCTTGCCCTTGTAGCGGATGCGCTTGTACTTGCCGCAGTGGCACTCCCAGTCCTTGGTGGGTCCGAAAATGCGCTCGCAGAACAGGCCGTCCCGCTCGGGCTTCAGGGTGCGGTAGTTGATGGTCTCGGGCTTTTTGACCTCGCCGTAGCTCCAGGCGCGGATCTGATCGGGAGAAGCCAGGCCGATTTTAATCGAATCGAAATCGTTGTATTCCATTCAATGAACCCTTCCTTATTTCTGTTGTCTCGATGTTGACAGGTATCTCAGAAAAGCCGCGATCAGAACTCGTCGCCCAGACCCGCGTCGTCGAAGGAATCGTCGTCCGCAAAGATGTCTTCGGGCTCGGCGTCAAAGTCATCGGGCTCGGCGGGCTCGCTCTCCGCTTCCTCGATGCTGTAATCGTCGTTCAGTTCGCTTTCCATCAGCACGTCCTCGCCCATGGGCAGGTCGCGCACATCGAAACCGGCTTCTTCGTCGTCAAAGTTCTGCTTCAGGTCCACCGGGTCGCCGTTGGAGTCCTGCACGACCACATCCAGGCCCAGGCTCTGCAGCTCTTTGATGAGCAAGCGGAAGCTCTCGGGGATGCCGGGCTTGGGCACGTCCTGACCCTTCACGATGGCCTCGTAGGTCTTGACACGGCCCACCACGTCGTCGGACTTGACGGTGAGGATCTCCTGCAGGGTGTAGGCGGCGCCGTAAGCTTCCAGCGCCCACACCTCCATCTCGCCGAAACGCTGGCCGCCGAACTGGGCCTTGCCGCCCAGAGGCTGCTGGGTGACCAGTCTGTAGGGGCCGGTGGAACGGGCGTGGATCTTATCGTCGACCAGGTGGTGCAGCTTGAGGAAGTACACGTAACCGACGGTGACCTTGTTGTCGAAGCGCTCGCCGGTGCGGCCGTCGTACAGCCAGCTCTTGCCCTCGGGGTCGAGACCCGCCTTGATGAGCTCCTCGCGGATATCCTCGTAGCTCGCGCCGTCGAAGATCGGGGTCGCGACCTTGTAGCCAAGGGTCTTGGCCGCGTAGCCCAGATGGACCTCGAGCACCTGACCGATATTCATACGAGACGGAACGCCCAGGGGGTTCAGCACGATATCAAGCGGCGTACCGTCGGGCATGAAGGGCATATCCTCCTGCGGCAGGATGCGGGAGACAACGCCCTTGTTGCCGTGACGACCGGCCATTTTGTCGCCCGGCTGGATCTTGCGGCGCTGCGCGATGTAAACGCGCACGACCATGTTCACGCCGGGGCCGAGCTCGTCGCCCGCCTCACGGGAGAAGACCTTGGCGTCGACGACGATACCGCTCTCGCCGTGGGGCACCTTAAGGGAGGTGTCGCGCACTTCGCGCGCCTTTTCGCCGAAGATGGCGCGCAGCAGGCGCTCTTCCGCGGTCAGGTCGGTCTCGCCCTTGGGCGTGACCTTACCGACGAGGATGTCGCCGGCGTGGACCTCCGCGCCGATGCGGATGATGCCGCGCTCGTCAAGGTCCTTGAGTGCGTCTTCGCCGACGTTGGGGATGTCGCGGGTGATCTCTTCGGGGCCGAGCTTGGTGTCGCGTGCGTCAAGCTCGTACTCTTCGAGGTGGATGGAGGTGTAATAGTCCTCGCGGACAAGGCGCTCGTTCAGAAGAACGGCGTCTTCGTAGTTGTAGCCTTCCCAGGTCATGAAGCCGACGAGGATGTTGCGGCCCAGAGCGATCTCGCCCTGATCGGTCGCGGGGCCGTCGGCAAGGACGGTGGGATCTTCCCACACGCCGTTCTCGTTCAGGCGGCGGCCATGCACGCGCTCGCCGACGTCGACGATCGGATGCTGGTTGATGCACGTGCCGTGGTTGGAGCGCAGGAACTTCGTGAGCTTGTATTCCTTCGTCTCACCGTTGTCGTAGGCGACAGTGATGGCGCGCGCGTCCATCTTGGTGACGATGCCGTCGCCCTCGGCGAGGATGACGACCTCGGAGTCCATGCAGATCTTATGCTCCATACCGGTGCCGACGATCGGCGCCTCGGGGCGGAGCAGAGGAACGGCCTGACGCTGCATGTTCGCACCCATCAGGGCGCGGTTCGCGTCGTCGTTCGGCAGGAACGGGATCATCGCCGTCGCGATGGAGACCATCATACGCGGGGAGATATCGATATAGTCGACGCGGTCGCGGTCGACCTCGACGATCTCGTCGCGGTGGCGGCAGGTGATACGCTGGTTGACGAGGCAGCCGTTTTCATCGACAGGCTCGGCAGCCTGACCGACGATGTACTGGTCCTCGACGTCTGCGGTCATGTATTCGATCTCGTCGGTCACGCGGCAGGTCTCGTGGTCGACCTTGCGGAACGGCGCTTCGATAAAGCCGTACTCATTGATGCGGGCGTAGGTCGCGAGGTAGGAGATCAGGCCGATGTTCGGACCTTCCGGCGTCTCGATCGGGCACATACGGCCATAGTGGCTGTAGTGCACGTCTCGCACTTCCATGTTCGCGCGCTCGCGGGAAAGGCCGCCGGGGCCCAGAGCGGACAGACGGCGCTTGTGCGTCAGCTCGGCGAGCGGGTTCGTCTGGTCCATGAACTGGGACAGAGGGCTCGATCCGAAGAACTCCTTGATCGCCGCGGTGACGGGGCGGATGTTGATGAGGCTCTGCGGGGTGACGATGTCGAGATCCTGGATCGTCATGCGCTCGCGAATGACGCGCTCCATACGGGAAAAACCGATGCGGAACTGATTCTGCAGCAGCTCGCCCACGCAGCGCAGACGGCGGTTGCCGAGGTGGTCGATATCGTCCTTATAGACGATGCCGTGCGCCAGCGCGTTCATGTAGTTGATGGAGGCGAGGATATCGTCGACCAGAATGTGCTTGGGGACGAGGCGGTCGGCGTTGTCGCGGATAGCTTCCTTGAGCTCCTCGCCGCTGTACTGCTCGAGCAGCTCCTTGAGCACGCTCTCGCGCACGCGCTCTTTGATGCCGCACTCGGCCACGGGGTCAAAGTCGACAAAGCGGTCAAGATCGACCATGTGGTTGGAGAACACGCGCATCGTACGGCCATCGACCTCGATGGTCACATCGTTGACGCCGATGGCATCCATCTCGCGCGCTTCCTCGTCGGTGACGATGTGGCCTGCGTCGAAGAGGATCTCGCCCGTGCGCGGGTCGGCAACGGGGAAGGAAAGCTTCTGCCCGCGGATGCGCGCCCACAGGGAGAGCTTCTTGTTGTACTTGTAGCGGCCGACCATGGACAGGTCATAGCGGCGCGGGTCGAAGAAGAGGTTGTTGATGAGGGTCTCGCAGGCCTCGACCGTGGGCGGCTCGCCCGGGCGCAGCTTGCGGTAGATCTCGAGCATCGCCTCTTCATAGGTCTTGCAGGCGTCTTTTTCGAGCGTGACGGCCACGCGGTCGTCATCGCCGAACAGCTCGAGGATCTCGGCGTCGGTCTTGAAGCCGATGGCGCGCACCAGCTCGGTGATGGGGATCTTGCGGTTTTTGTCGATGCGCACCCAGAACATCTCATTGGCGTCGGTCTCGTATTCGAGCCATGCGCCGCGGTACGGGATGACGGTGGACGTCAGCAGCGGGAGGTCGGTCTTGAGGTCGATCTCCTTGCCGTAGTAAATGCCGGGGGAACGGACGAGCTGGGAAACCACCACGCGCTCGGCGCCGTTGATGACGAACGTGCCGGACTCGGTCATGAGCGGGAAGTCGCCCATGAAGATCTCCTGCTCCTTGATCTCGCCGGTCTCCTTGTTGTAGAGGCGCACACTCACCTTCAGGGGGGCGGCATACGTCGCGTCGCGCGCCTTGCACTCGAGCACGTCGTACTTGGGCGCTTCGTCCATCTTGTAGTCGATGAAGCTCAGCTCCAGGTTGCCCGCGTAGTTCGAGATCGAGGCGACGTCGGAAAAGACTTCGCGCAGACCCGTATCGAGGAACCACTGGTAGGACTTCTTCTGAAGCGCCAGCAGGTTCGGCATCTCCACGATCTCCTCGTGTCGGGCGAAATTCTTGCGAAGGGTTTTGCCATACATCTTGTCTTTGGCCATTTTGCTCTTCACGCCTTTCTTTTCTTCAAGCCCTGTCCGCTTGAAGGAATGTATTGCGGCGGCTCTATTCAGTTCGACACACCCGGCTTTGTTGTAAAACAAAGCGAACTGCATCTTGCTTTTTTTGCCGCGGTATGCTATTCTCTCGGTAATGGGTGGGGAATTTTCCTCGCCCTTTCCCGTTTATAAGCGCTTTATTTTACCAAATGGGTACAGAAAAGTCAAGGCATTTTTTGTGAACATCTGCGGTTTCCGCAGATGTTTTTTTGTGCGCTTCGACGGATTTTGCCGCGGATTGCAATATATTTGTCGCTGTGGTATGATGCTTGCGTGATTTTGCGCCGCTCTGCGCGCAGACGATGAAAGGAGTTTTCCCATGAAGCCCATCGCCATTGACGATTTCTGCGCCGTCCGCTCACTTGCGAACGTGACATTCTCCCCCGAGGGGACAAGCGCCTGCTTCACCGTGAGTCAGGCGAAAAAAGAAAAAAATTGCTACGAATCCCGCCTCTATCTTTTAAAAGGCGGCCGCGTCCGCGCGCTGACCGGCGGCGGCAAGGAATCCTCGTTCTGCTACTTGGATGAAAACACGGTCCTTTTCGCGGGCGACCGTGAGGGGGAAAAGGAACCATCGCTCACGAGCCGCTTCTACAAGATCGCACTCGACGGCGGCGAGGCCGATCTTGCCTACACGTTTCCCATCCCCGTCTCGCAGGTCTTCCCTCTCAAAAACGGCGACCTGCTTGTCGTCGGCTCGACCTTTCCCGGCTTTGAGGACCTCTATAAAGGCGACAGGAAGCTCGTGAAAGCCTACTTTGACGACAAAAAGGAAAACGAGGATTACGAGGTCATCTCTCAGCTACCCTGGTGGTGGAACGGCGGCACATACACGCGCGGTGCGTATGAAAGTCTCTTCTACTACGATGCGAAGAAAAAGTCCCTCACCCGCCTGACGGATGCGGGCTTCAACGTCTCCGATGTCCAGCTCGCGGAGGATCAGAAGACCGTCTATTTCAGTCTTCTCGACGTCTCCGTCCCCCGCCCCGCGCACTTCGGCGGTCAGGACCTTTACCGCATCGACCTTGCCTCGCGCCGTCAGAAGCTCGTCGTCAAGAGTCGCCCCGACTTCGTCATCGCGACATACGCGCTCGGCAAGTCCTTCCTGCTCGTCATGGCCGCGGACGGCAAGTTCGGCATGAACACGGACTGCGACTTTTACAAGCTCGACTACGAGACGCTTGCCGTCACGCCCTACGCCTTCTACGGCGAGGCCATCGGTTCTTCCGTCGGCTGCGACGTCCGCCACGGCGGCGGTCAGGCGTTCAAGATGGACGGCGACGTGCTGTACTTCATCTCGACGCGCTTCGACGGCGCGGGGCTCTACAAGCTCGAAGACGGCACCGTCTCCCCCGTCCTCGTGCG
>ERZ506950.426-NODE-426-length-29458-cov-6.679897_pt1 | contig 29458 bp, 24 predicted proteins | sample MGYA00512897_ERZ506950 | MGnify/ENA metagenome assembly ERZ506950
CAGACGTCCGAGCCATAGACCCGCCAGAAACAGCGAGAGGAAGCCTATGCTTGTAGCTGCGACATAGAGCGGTGCCGCCCACTGCGGCGGCAGGTGCCGCAGCGGATCCCCGAAGAAGAAAAGCAGCTGGCCCGCCGCAGCTGCGAGAAGAATCTGCCGGCGCGTGATGCGCTCGGAGCGCACGCTGCGCGTACCCCGGCAGCTCAGAGCCAGAAATCCCGCAGCGAAGAGTTTGGTCAGGTACGAGGAGGTGAAAAGCCCCGTCGTACGCTGGACGTTCCGCAGCAGACGGTCCGATGCGCCGAGCGTGCAGCCGTGCGTATCGAACCATCCGTAGTATTCATAAGAACAAACCGTTTCATTCAGTTTCTAAAACCGACAACGTCCGTTTTGTTTCGTACCTTGTGTTGATTAATACACATTCCAATTAAAAATATAAAAAAAGCCAACCAGGAGGTTGGCCTTTTTAAATTATTTATAGGTCATGGATTCTCTGCATCAGACTCTTCCATATACTTAAATCCATCAGGAAATTGAATGTCAGTACTTTGACATACCGTTTCTCGAAACCAGTATTTTTTGCCGGTTCGAATTTCTTCCCATGTATATTTTTTCAGGGTGTCGGCATGAAAAGCATAAACATGAATACAGTCGCCGCGATTGATTTTTGTGCCGTATGGTAAAATATAATAAATCCTACCGGGAGCCCATGAGCTGCTTTGTAAATTACAGTCAACATGATCAATTGATAAAGGTAATTCTCCATAATAAGGATAAATTACACCATTTTCTTGATGTTGATTGATAAGCATGTAAATGTCACAATCTGTGTTATTGTAAAAGTCCTGTTTCCAATCCTTGTCTGTCGGCAGACAAGACATGAAAAAACAACATATAAGAACTATTTTTTTCATATGATTTTGGTGAATTATTCATTAAAAGGAATACCACCGTCGGATGGATATTCTTGTTCTTTTTTGCGATCTTTCATTATTTTATTCCATACATCTGCTCCAAAATAACTTTTTGCGAAACGATTTGTTTGTCGTTCGATATGAAATCGAAAAAGCATTCCCTTATGAGTTCCCATCCATAAATAATTATTACCATCAATGCCTCTCACCCAATCTTTTCCGTCCGGATCAATTCTACTTGTCAGATTTCCCGCGCAAAGTTGTATTGTCCTATACGGAAATATTTCTCAAGCAATGGGTCTTGTTGCAGGAAATGGCCCCCTTCGGCATCATAAAACCGTGCTCCGAAATCGGTATAATCAATCTGTTGGAATCGCAGATGTCGTTTTTCCTTACCGAAGAAGATGTAACGATTATCCGATGTCGGCATGTCGGGTTGTGCCCACTCCTTGCCGAAGGGATAGTAATCATTGCGATCGAGGTCTTCGCGGCCTGTCGGCGTCACCTTCGCCACGACGCGCGTACTGCCCAGATGATCCGTCAGGAAATAGTGTACCTCCGAGTTCGCGCCGTTGTTCGTACCGACGATCCGACCGCCACCGAACGAGGCGCTTTCGAATGTCCCGTCATTATATACCAAAGAACCTGCGTAACGTGTGGGTTCGTTGTCGTCGTATCCGCACACTTCGATCTTCGTACCGTCAGAAAGATAGGTGTAGTACAATCCCATATCCCCTTCGGTATAAATCACCGTAGGCAAGTTAAGTAAATTATAGTAAATATAAAAGCCCGTCAAGGCATCCCTATGGATATTGCCGTTGGCGTCGTATGTATACACCGTCTCTTCATTGGCGGCATCACGGAAATGTATGGCTCCGCTGTAGTTAGGGCTTTCGTCTGCCGCATCGTCTATCTTCACCACCTGGTTGCCTTCATAGCTGTAGGTAAGGTCGTCAATGGTTCCGTAGTCGCCACTGTCGAGCAATCCTTCACGACGGAGCGTAAGGATGTTTCCCATAATGTCATACTTATAGGAGGTGGAGAAATGATTGTTAAGCTTGCCGTTTTCGAGATAACCGGCAGCTGTAAGACGCGACATTCCGTCATAGCTGATGCGTGTTGGCATACTTTCATTTTTTATTTAGCCGAGGGCAAAGGTAAGAAAAACAATTATGTAATATTGCTGTCCGCTAAAACTTTTTATAATATTCACCTCTCCATTTTATGCCATGATGTACAACTTGTATATAATCTCCAAAGAAATAATAATGGCTGAAAATTGTGTCTGTTATATTAGGTAGCTTTATAACAAAACTCTTCTCTGAATCCAGTTTCACTTCATACGGATACATGTAGTATAAAACACCAAAGTATTGACCTGCGGGATTACTCTCGACATAAGACATTGGTTGAAATGAAAAACGAAAACTTTCTGGAGGGTAAAATCTATTCCGATTCAACACTATAGTACATTCTCCATTTTCAGTTACCCCTGAATACCTGTTTGTTCTAACCGAAACTTCAAACTTTATAGGCTTAGATGCATTAGGAACTTCGAAAGAAATTTCATAAGGAGCGTTATTACCTGAAACTTCTTCTGTGATTGAAATGTCCTTAAAAGCATCACCTTGCATCGGCCAGTCTATAGAATTTATCTCAAAAAAAGTATTATTGACTTCAGTTATTTGACAAATAGCCAAAGGATGATAGCTCCTTTCTCCCTCCTCTAATGAAGAAGAGGAACAGGAAAATAACTTTAGTGTGTCATTTATAATTTCTATCATTCTTGAACCGGATTCATTATGATAGACTCCATTTTCAAGTTTGTTCGATGTTTTACCATAACAAACCATTCCTATAACTGACAAAAATAAAATATATAAAAATCTCATTTATTTTAAATTAGGTTTAACATATTGCAAATATAACGAAACAATGTATAGGCTGTATGCTGAAAGGCTATCATCCTCAATATCATACAGGGATGTGTCAGTCCACCTTCGGGGAACTCATTTCAGTTATAAATACGTATTTTCTTGAGTGATGATGTCCGGAACTTTTTATAATAGTCACCTCTCCATTTTATGCCATGATGTAAAACTTGTATATATTCTCCAAAGATATAATATTGGTAGAAAAGTATGTCTGTTATATTAGGTAGCTTTATAACAATATTTTTCTCTGAATCCAGATTCACTTCATACGGATACCTGTGGCATAAAACACCAAAGTATTGACCTGCGGGACTACTCTCGACATAATACTTTGGTTGAAATGAAAAACTAAAACTTTCTGGAGGGTTAACTCCATTCCTATCCAACACTATAGTACATTTTCCTTTTTCAGTTACCCCTGAATACAAGTTAGTTCCAACCCGAACTTCAAACTTTATAGGCCTATATGCATTAGGAACTTCGAAAGAAATTTCATAAGGAGCGTTATTACCTGAAGCTTCTTCTGTGATTGAAATGTCTTTAAAAACACCTCTTTTTATCAGTCCTTCTATAGAATTTATCTCAAAAAAAGTATTGCTAACTTCAGTTATTTGACAAATAGCCGTAGGATAGTAGCTCAGCCCGCCAGTCATTCCAGCCTCTCCAGAAGTACCAGGGTCAAGGGTAAAGCACTTTAGTGTGTCATTTTTAATTTCTATCAATCTTACACCGGATTCATCATGATAGACACCATTTTCAAGTTTTTTAGATGTTTTACCATAACAAACCACTCCTATAACAGACAAAAATATAATATATAAAAATCTCATTTGTTTTTGAATTTTTGTTGACTCTTTAAAAAGTCAGAATAATTTTTAATTAATTGATAAGCATTGCCACCATTCGAATCCTTTATGGAGCCTACATAATGAACATCTATTATAGAGATGTTGGTAACGTATATTGGTAGACTTTCAGGTCTATATGAATACTGCATTTGGTAAGCCTCTATTTCTACTTCTGACATTTCTTGATACTGTTTTAATATTTCTGCTCTTGTTCCAGGGTTTATAAATAAACCAGAATCAGTAAACTCAAGGCCACCTGCTTCTAATGCCTGTCTCACATGAGTAATTTCATGAATTGATAAAGCATCTTCTGATGTTTCAATCGAAATCGTACCATTTTTTTCACGTCTAACCTTATGAGCACATTCTCCGCTTACCGGAGTTAGCCTGTATATTCGAGAATCATGACTCAATAAATCAATATCATCTTTACTTTTATTCAAATTTGATATTCTACTTTCAAAATCAGCAATTTTTCTCTCTTGTATAGAAAAATCCTTGCCTTTTGCACATTTACTTTCCAAACGTGCTTTTTGCGCTAAAATACTCATTTGAATAGACGTTATTTTATTATCTATTTTTGCTTTTAGTTTTTCCGCTTGATCAGGATCTTCCCATTCATTTCCTTCTGGATCAATGAATTTAATTGGATTAGAAATAACATAGCAATATGGTGACACATAAGAATATTTTTCCTGCAAAGGGTCTGTAGCCATCCACCTGCCCAATACCGGATCATACCATCTTGCTTCATGATCTTGCATGTTCCATCCGTACATAGTATCAAGTTCCTTGCCTATATACTTGTATTTGTTTCGGCTCACACCACAGCGGTCGCCCATCAGTGCGCCGAAGGGGTAATAATGGTTCACCTCCTCGATGTTGCCGTTGCCGTCCACCACGAGACGGTTGCTGCCAAGATGGTCCTTCACATAGAAATGCATGACTATGCCGCCACCTTCATCCACACTTGCGTAGCCGCCGTCGAAGAGGATGGTGGAAAGCCTGTCGTTGTTGTAGACGAGATTGGAACAGTAATGGTAATTGCTCTCAAAGGTTTTCACCGTGGGCGTCACCATACCGTTTGTCTTGATATTTGAAGAGGGGGTTGGCTTATAGGGCAATACCTGTGAATTGCCTTTTTTGTATGTAGAACGTAATTTTGTTCCATCTGCCGAATATGTGTAGCATACCTTGTTGTCAGAGTTTCCCAATACATTCGGCTTGATATTTATGCATTGTGGCAGGTCCAGCACATTGTAGTCAATGCTTGTGATTCCCTTGTTGCTGTCCGTCAGCATATTGCCGTTGGCATCGTATGTATACTCCGTCTCTTCATTGGCGGCATCGCGAAAGTGCATGGCTCCGCTGTAGCTGGGGCTTTCGTCTGCTGCATCGTCTATCTTAACCACCTGGTTGCCTTCATAGCTGCTACGGAACATGTTATGCAGCATGTCCACCTGTTGTGCAGTACAAAAAACAAATGAGCGGTACAGCATACACAATAAGATGAAAACAGACTTTCCCATAATGTATGGTTTAGGTTTTACATATCACAAATGTAGAAAAATTATGTATATGGTGTATGCGGGAAGCAGTTCTATTAACAAAGATTATACAAAAAAGGAAAAGCTTGTTAATTCATCTCACCGACAAACTGCAATTTGCAATCTTACAAGGCTAACATAGGAGGCTATGGCGTCTCGCCGTAGCCACGCAGCCTCCAATAGCAGATCATCAATCAGCGCCGTGTCCAGAAGGGACACGTATCTATCAGAAACCCACTGCAAGCTCCGAAGGAGCGCAGCTGTGGGATAAGCATCACCTCTCCCTCTCCTGGTTCCGCAAAGCGGGACCGACTATCATCCTCAATATCAGACAGGATGTGTAAGTCCCCCTTCGGGGAACTCATTTTGGGAGGGGCATATTTACCCACAGCTGCGCTGCTTCGCAGCTTGCAGTGGGTTTTCATGATACAGGTCCCGCCCAGCGGAACCCGCAGCTCATACTCAATCTGCTCGCGTCCGTGGGTGCGAGGCTACCAATGACTTGCTGTACGTGGGTGCGGGGCTACGGCGAGACGCCATAGCCTCCTATGTTTGCCTTGGCTACTTATGCGTCACACTCTTTATAACTTCTGCAATTTCTTCAGCGCAGCGCTCATCATTAAACGTCTGCTCGGCTATCTGTCTGCCTTTCTCTCCCATGCGACGCGCCTCCTCGGGATGCGTGGCGATGTAGTCGACGGCACGTTGCCAGCCTTCCACGTCGCCGTAGGGGACGGAGATGCCGCAGCCGTCGCGGGAGAAGTCCACCGGGATTTGGGGGTTGCGGCTGCAGATGATGGGCAGTCCCAATGCCAATGCCTCCACCACTGTGGTCAAGCCGGCGGTGTAACGGGTCTCCTTGCAGCAGATCACCACGCACGATGCCTTTGCCACCTCGCACGCTATCTCGTAAGGCAACAAGCCACATATCTCCACCACCTTTACGTTGGCGGAGGGATGGCAGCGGCGCACGGCGTCGAGGTTGGGATTGGGAATGGAGGGGTCGGCATTGATGCCTATATATAATATAAGGTGGTGAGGAGTGTTGCGGAACGCCTCGATGAGCGTGGACTGGTCGCGCTGCTCCTTACCCGTGGCAATGAAGACGGGAGCCTCTGCCCCACCCTCATGAGCAGACGCTTGGCGAGCCTCAGCCACCGAACGCGAGATGCGGTCGTAGAAGTCGAGGTCGGCACCCCAGTGTCCCACAACCATGCGGCGTGGGTCTGCCTTGCGCGACTTAAGAGAATCGTCAACGAGCTTCTGCGAAAAGAAAATCATGCGGTCGAAGCCACGATAGAAGAGTCGTCCTCCCAGCTCGCGCAACCGGCTCTTAGAGGTGACAATGGGCTGGTGATGCCATACGATGATGGGCTTGCGGAAGAGACGGAGAGCACGGAGGAGCACCACGAGTTCCAGCCCCTTGTAATGCGTGGCATACACGGCGTCATACTTTTCACGGCAGGTGAGCACACGCCACGCCGTACTAATGGCGGTGGCTATACGGGAGAGCGTCTTCTTCGGCGAACGGTGCCAGACAACGCCGATGCCGTTGTCCTTGAGGTGGCAGGCGCCATAGAGGAAGTGCGAGGGAAACTCGCCGTCCTTCATTCTGTCAAGACAATACTGGATGTTCTGCGTGTGGTAGAAGTAGACGTGCATCAGTTATTATTTAGTATTTATTATTTTTTACTTATTACTTATTATTTTGTACTTATTATTTTTTGGGGACGAGATACCTGTAGTTATATACCTGCATGAAAGGGTGCATCAAGGCACGCAGGAGGGCTATGGGGTCTTTCTCGTAAGTATAGAAGAGGACGTGACGATACTTTACGTACATTTGCATAAGGGAGAGGAGGGAGAAGGGCGACGTGCCACACTCGGCATGCAGGAGCTTCAGCGCATCGGCATAGATGGGGTTGTTGGTGGTGACGCCGTCACGAACGTCCAGCTTGCCAGCCTTCTCATGTCGCCACACCCACTCGATGAACGTCAGGCGGGCGGCGAAGTGCTGGCGCATCCACGGCTTCACCTTTCGCCAATGACACATGCCGTACCACACCATATAGAGGGCGTTGTCTGCCTGACGGACACGATGGGCGTCCACTCCCACATACGTGGCAGCCTCAGCATAACGGCGCTGGCGCACAAGCACACGGTCGATAAGGCAGATGGCATCAAGGGCTGCCGCTGCCGTGGCTGTCATCACGTCGTAGCACGTGCGGCGATAGATGTCGGGATGTTCTGTTTCGGAGGGAATATAGTCGAGCAGCGTGCGGCGCAGCATCTGGCAATGTCCCATCATCGAAGCATAGAAGAGGCGGATGAGATTGCAGTTGGGGCGGCGCGGATCGTAGCGCACCTCGGCACCGCTCTCCGAGAAGGGCACGGAGCGGCATACGCACATCATCATGTGCGGATCAGCCATCGCTGCCACCTGCTCCTCCAATTTTGTCGGCATCCAGATGTCGTCCTGGTCGCTGACGGCTATGAGGTCGCCCTTGGCACGGCGCATGACAGAGAAGAAGTTGGCGTTGATGCCCATCTGCTTCTCGTTGCGGAATATCCGCATCTCCATTCCTTCGGGCGCCTTGGCTGCATAATCATGGAGGAGGTCCATGGTGTTGTCCGTCGACCCGTCGTCCTGAACGATGAGTTCGGCGGGGAGCAGCGTCTGCGAGAAGATGGAGTCGAGCTGTTCTGCAAGATGGCGTGATGCGCCGTTGTATGTGCACATCACTACGGAGAGCGACATATTTTGTTTCATAAAAACTATTGATTACCAGTGGCGGTCGCGACCGAAGATTTTCCTTATTCTTCGCGACACAGCCTTGAAGATATAGCCGAAATTGCCGTAGCGGATGTTGAGCCACAGCTCTTCCATTGAGCGTCCTGCCTTGATGAGCGGATGACCGTAGGCGTAGGTGCGATAGACCTGCTCCTTGAAGTCGACGTCCTCTATGACGTAGCGCGGATGGCGGACGGGGGCGTCCAGCTCGAAGCGCTGCATGGTGAAGAGGCGGCGGAGGCGGCGCGGCATGGTCTGCAGCGAACCCGTATAGTGGGTGGAACCGTCGGTGGCTCCGAGATTGTTTATCATGTTGCGCGTCGGCATGATGGCAAGACCTGAGTTCATCACCATCGACGTCCAGAAGATGGTCTCGTAATACTCCTTGCCCGAGGCGCGATGGTCATAGCATGCGCGGAGCGTGTCGAGGCAGTAGCGGCGCTGGCGCATCACGGCGTCCAGCTGGCGCTTCGCATCGGGGTCGTCCAGACAGGCGTACGTCGGGTCCCATGTGTCGATGACGCGGCGCCATGAAGCCCATCCCCAAATGGAGAATACGGAGGTGAAGAGATAGTCGTAAGGACTATTGACCTGCTCCTCGGGATTGAATCCGGCAATCATCCACACCCTCTCGTCGTCGGCATAACGGTCGAGCATCTCCTTGCAGAAGGGGAAGAACGACTGCGACGGCACATCGTCGTCCTCGAGGACGATGCAACGGTCCACAATGGAGAAAGCCCATTTCTGCGAGATATATTCCGACGGGTCGCAACCGAAGTTGCGTTCCTGATACTTGCGGTGCACCTCGCACTGCCAGTCGATGTCTTCCACGACGCGGCGGCAAGCCTCTATGCCCGGCATATCGCGTTCGCCACGCGGTCCGTCCTGATAGAGGAACAGCTTTGAGGGACGCGCCTTGCGCACCTCGTCGAACACGCGGCGCAGATGGTCAGGGCGGTTAAAGAAGAGTATGAGGACGGCTACGTCCGTCTTGTAAGGTTGTGGATTCATAAGCATTAAGGGGTTTAGGGGTTATGTCGTTTTTATGGTTGTCAATACTTCAGCCTTCTTGTCGCCCACATCAGGACGGCGAAGAGGAGTGTGCCGCTTACCAGACCAGCCAAAGCGTCGATGGCGTAGTGTGCCTGGATGTACACCGTGGAGAAGCAGAGCAGCACGTAGAAGGGTGCCATGACGTAGAGCAGACGACGGTTGCGGGTGTGCCATGCGAGCAGCATACACACGGTGGCGATGCCTACGTGTGATGAGGGGAAGGCAGCCGTGGGGCGCTCTCCTGCTGCCTTGGCATCCTCCACAAGGTCGTAAAAGAAGCCCTGCGTATATCCGGGTGTGGGCAGACATTCCTGATGGGTGTTGAAGTAGTCGCCGACGGCAGGGAACACGCCTGACATGATGTTCTCCATGCCCACTGCCTTATAGTAGAACGTAGGTCCTGCGACGGGCACGAAGATGAACACCACATAGAAGATGAAGAACGACGCCAGCACCACGAACGAAGCTCTCTCAAACTCGTTGTAACGGCAGACGAAATAGAAGAACGTCGTAAGGGCTATCATCGGATAATAGCTCGTATAGCCAAGGCTCATCAGCTCCGAGAAGACGGGCCACGAGAATGTGGAGACGAAGCTTATGGCTGGCTGGAATCCGAAGAGCTGCTGCTCACAATGACAGAACACGTGGTCCAGGTTGGGGAACATACGATTAATCTCGTACGTGTCGGGATACCACCATGCAAGGAGCGACATCTGCGCCACGACGCGCACACAGCGGGTCAGGCGGCAGGGCACGAGCCTGTAGACAAGCCACAATGCCAAGGTCATGGCCACGGCACGCACGCGTCCCCATATCATCGCTTCGGGATTGGGCAGTGTCGTGAAAGTGAAGAGGGTGATGAGAAGCGTGAACGTGGCGTATGCCAGCACCAGCCACTCAAGTGCCATCAGCCCACGCTTGGGATTCGCCTCGATGGCGAAGAGTTGTTTTATGAATTTCATTATTTTTCTCTGGGTTATCTGTATGGTCTCCTCTTACAACCATCCGTTCTCCTTATACCACTTCACCGCGAGACGCACGCCGTCCTTCAGCTTGTAGTGGGGATGGTAGCCGAGCTCGTCCATTGTCGGCTCGATGTCGCAGCGCCAGTTGCGCTGACGGAGTATGTTAAACTTGTCGTCGTTCAGTGCTATGGGCTTCTTCGTGATGCGTGCTATGCGCTCGCCGAAGAAGGTGATGACGCGCAGCACCCATACGGGAGCCACAATGCGGAGCATCCACTTCACGCCCATCTCTTTCTTCAGCAGATCGGAGAATTCAGTCGACTGATAGACGTCGCCGTCCGAAAGGAAGTATTTGCGTCCGCTCATGCCGCGGTCGAGGGCGAGAAACACCGCCTGCACCACGTCCAGCACATACACGAAGGTGATGTCCTGACGACGGAAGCCGACGGCAAAGTCGACGTGCTTCTTGATGCTCTCCGCCATGAGGAAATAGTCTTTCTCACGCGGTCCGTACACTCCCGTGGGGCGGAGGATGATGTACGGGAAGTCGTTGCCGATGGAGTCGAGATAGCGTTCTGCTTCCAGCTTGCTCTTGCCGTACGCCGTGTTAGGGTGCGGACAGTCGTTCTCGGTGATGTCCTGATAAGGCTGCCGTTCGTGTATGGCTCCGTAGACGCTGAGCGAACTGAGGAAGACAAATCGCTTTATGGGCATGCCAAGCTCGATGATGGCATCCACGAAATGCTTTGTTCCCTCGGTGTTCATGCGTCGGAAGTCGGCCTTGTCTATGCACTTAGTCACTCCAGCAGCATGCACTATGTAGTCAAACTGATGGTCTGCAAGTTGTCGCTTCAGCTCATCCTTGGAGTTGAAGTCGAGTTCGATGAAATTTATTCGCTTGTCCTTGAGGTAACGTCGTGAGGTGGTTTTTCTCACCGCCGCCCATACCTCCATATCACGGTTCAGGGCTTCCTCAACAATAAAACTGCCAATGAAACCGCTGGCACCGGTTATAAGTATCTTGTTAGTCATTATGATAATTGGTACATAATCGCTTGCAAAGATAGCAAGATTTGGACGAATAGACGATTTTATTGAAGATTAATTCGTTTGTAACATAAATTTAGCGCTCTGGGACATTGATATCTCAAAACTTTTTTGTTTATTTGCATAGTATATACTAAAAAGATAAAACCATGGGAAAAGGAAAGAAAGGAGGCAAACGCCTGACAAAGAAACAGCTCGTACCGAAGCTGGAGGAGCTCTTCTCCTCGAATCCCGGCAAGACGATGTCCTTTAAGGAGATCTTCAGAAGCCTGCATCTCGACACGCACCCGCTGAAGATGCTTGCCATTGACATTATGGAAGAGATGGCATGGGACGACTTCATCACGAAGGTGTCGGACAACTCATACCAGCTCAACCAGAAGGGACAGGTGCAGGAGGGTGTCTTCCTGCGCAAGACCAACGGCAAGAACACCATTACGCCGGACGGCAGCGACAAGCCGATATTCGTGGCTGAGCGCAACTCGATGTGGGCGCTCAGCGGCGACCGCGTGCGCTTCTCGTGCATGGCGCGTCGCAAGAACCATATAAAGGAGGCGCAGGTCATCGAGATTCTGCATAGAGCAAAGGAGACGTTCGTCGGAAGAATCTCCATCGACCACGACCTCGCGACGCTCATCTCGCCGTCTAACGTACTCGCCAACAGCATCATCATTCCGCGACGCAAGCTGAAGGGTGCCAAGGAGGGCGACAACGTGGTGGTGAAGATTATGGAATGGCCGGACGCTGACCACCGCAACATGATCGGTGAGGTGACGGACGTGCTGGGCAAGTCGGGCGACAACGACGTGGAGATGAACACCATCCTCGCGCAGTATGGCCTGCCGTATAAGTATCCGAAGAACGTGGAGGAGGCTGCGGAGAAGATTTCCGCAGAGATAACGCCGGAGGACTATGCCGAGCGCGAGGACTTCCGCGACACGTTCACGTGCACAATCGACCCGAAGGACGCCAAGGACTTCGACGACGCACTGTCCATCAAGAAGCTGAAGGACGGCCTCTGGGAGGTTGGCGTGCATATCGCCGACGTAAGCCATTACGTCAAGGAGGGTTCGGTCATTGACAAGGAGGCGGTGAAGCGTGCCACAAGCGTGTATCTCGTCGACCGTACCATACCGATGCTCCCCGAACGTCTCTGCAACTTCATCTGCTCGCTCCGTCCTGACGAGGAGAAGTTAGCGTTCTCCGTGATTTTCACTCTCAACGACGACGCGGAGGTGAAGGACTATCGCATCGTGCACACGGTCATCAAGTCGGACCGCCGCTATGCCTACGAGGAGGTACAGCAGCTGTTGGAGGACAATGGCGTGGTGGACGGTACGGGCGAACCGGCTCCGAAGGCTCCCAAGGGAGGATATAAGGGTGAGAACGCTGACCAGCTGATCACGCTGGACCGACTGGCTAAGAAGCTGCGTGCGGCACGATTCAAGAACGGTTCGGTAAGGTTCGACCGCGAGGAGCTACACTTCGACGTGGACGAGAAGGGCAAGCCCATCCGCTGCTACTTCAAGCGCTCGAAGGACGCCAACAAGCTAATCGAGGAGTTTATGCTTCTCGCCAACCGCACCGTGGCGGAGAGCGTGGGCAAGGTGGCGAAGGGCAAGAAGCCGAAGACCCTACCCTATCGTGTGCATGACAACCCTGACCCCACAAAATTAGAGACGCTGCGCGAGTTTGTGGTGAAGTTCGGATATAAGGTGAAGACGGACGGCACGAAGGGTGCGATGGCACGTTCGCTGAACGCTCTTATGGACGCGTGTGAGGGCAAGCGTGAGCAGAACCTCATTCAGACGGTGGCGCTGCGTGCGATGATGAAGGCTAAATACTCCATCCATAACACGGGTCACTTCGGTCTGGCGTTCGACTATTACACGCACTTCACATCGCCTATCCGCCGCTATCCAGACACAATGGTGCATCGTCTGCTGACGCGTTATCAGCAGGGCGGACGCTCTGCCAACAAGGAGCATTACGAGGAGCTGTGCGAGCACTCGAGCGAGATGGAGCAGGTGGCTGCCAACGCTGAGCGCGACTCCATAAAGTATAAGGCTGTGGAGTTTATGTCGGAGCGCATAGGCAACGTGTATGACGCCCATATCTCCGGCATCCAGTCGTACGGCATCTACTGCGAGATTGACGAGAACCACTGCGAGGGTCTGGTACCGATGCGCGACCTCGACGACGACTACTACGACTTCGACGAGCGCAACTACTGTCTCGTGGGCCGTCGCCATCACCACAAGTACCAGCTGGGTGATGCGATACGCATCCAGGTGGCAAGTGCCAACCTCGAAAAGAAACAGCTGGACTTTACGCTGGCAGAATAGGCAGGGCTTTAACAAAAACATTCATCCACAATCCGCTTACGGGCGCAAACCCTAAACGGGTTTAAACAAAAGGCTTTACGTCAGGTCTTACGAGAACAAGTTCTCGACAACCTAACGTAAAGCCTTTTATTTGTGCACAGCACGCGCCCATAAACTTACGGTTGATTCTATAGAGCGAAAGCGCCGCTTTCACATTACTTTACCATCTGTCTCGCTTGCCGTATTTGCGCTTGTCGTAGTGCTTGTGGTGCTTGTCGTGATGCTTGTCGTAGTGCTTGTGATGCTTGTGGTGCTTCTTTTCGTAGTGCTTATAGTGCTTGTCGCAGTGCTTGTGATGCTTGTCGTAGTGCTTGTAGTGCTTGTGGGGCTTCGGATACTTGTGATAGATATTGTGGACGTATACGTCGTCACGCCATTCTATCGGGCGATAGAAGTAGTAAGCCTCCTTGAATCTCTGCCATTGTCTGGCTGTGAGCATTCTCCTCAGCTCCCTGTTGCGGCATTCCCATCCGTATGAGTCGATGTCGCGGTAGCTGCGGATGCCGTTGAGATAGTTGAGATTGATGTTGAGTATACCGTTGCGCTGTGCTTTTGAAAGTCCCAATTCCAGCACCATCTTGTCAGTTATCAAGGTGGCTTCTGCGCGGACGTTGGCGAGTCTCTGTGCGTACGCGGATGTCATCATTAAGAATGCCGCTACGATTGCTAATAATGTACGTTTCATAATCCAAATCTGTTTTAAGGGTTATTACTTGGTTTGTTAGTTTTCTGCTGCAAAGATAGCTCATTCACGCTTGTCGGGCAAGGGAAAATCCATAAACGCTCGTATGGTTTTCCCTAAACTGTATAGGGAGTTGCTATAGCCGTATAGCCACCATTTCTGAACAGCTGTGAAAATATTGCTTAGACGGACCGAAATTGTTAAAATCGCCAAAATCTGAGTATTTTTATCATAAGTATGTCGTATAGATATTTAAAAATGTGTAATTTTGCAGCTACGTGCCAAAAATGCCGAATAATACAATAATATATAAATATACTACATTACAAAAAAATGAACATTTCATTCGAAAATCCCGACAAAGTGAATGGTCTGTTGACCATCACAGTCGAAGAGGCAGACTTCAAGGACTCTGTCGAGAAGACACTCAAGGACTATCGTAAAAGAGCAAACATCCCCGGTTTCCGTCCGGGTCAGGCCCCGATGGGTCTCATCAAGCGTCAGTTCGGCGTATCTGTACGTTATGACGCAGTTAACAAGTTTGTAGGCGAGCAGCTCTACAAATACATCCAGGACAATAACATCCAGATGCTCGGCGAGCCCCTGCCTTCTGAGAAGCAGGAGACTCCGGCTGACATCGAGAAGCCCGCTCCTTATACATTCGTGTTCGACGTAGCTGTTGCTCCTGAGTTCAAGATTGAGCTCAACGGCCGCAACAAGATCGACCACTACACCATCAAGGCTGATGACAAGCTCATCGACGAGCAGGTGGAGATGTTCCAGAGCCGTGCCGGCAAGTACGAGAAGGCTGAGGAGTATGACGCAGAGAAGAACGACCTTCTCAAGGGCGACCTCCGCGAGCTTGACGCTGAGGGCAACACCAAGGAAGGCGGCATCACCGTTGAGGGCGCTGTCCTGATGCCTTCATACATCAAGGTGGACGAGCAGAAGGATCTCTTCAAGGGCTGCAAGCCTGGTGACATCATCACCTTCAACCCCCGCAAGGCTTATCCGGAGGGAGAGGCTGAGATTTCTTCACTTCTCAAGATTGACCGCGAGGTTGCCAAGACTCTCGAGTCTGACTTCAGCTATCAGATCACTGAAATCCAGCGCTTCGCTAAGGCTGAGCTCGGTCAGGAGCTCTACGACCAGGTATTCGGCGAGGGCGAGGTAAAGAGCGAAGAGGAATTCCGCAACAAGATTGCCGAGACTCTCAAGCCGCAGCTCGAGCAGAACGCTGACTACAAGTTCATGATCGACGTACGCAAGTACTGCGAGGACAAGGTTGGCGATCTGACATGGCCGGACGCACTCCTCAAGCGCATCATGCTCCTTAACAACAAGGACAAGGGCGAGGACTTCGTAGAGAAGAACTACGAGGAGAGCATCAAGCAGCTCAAGTGGCACCTCATCAAGGAGCAGCTTGTTAAGGCTCAGAACATCAAGATTGAGGACGCTGACGTTAAGGCTGCAGCCGTTGAGATGGCTCGCATGCAGTTCGCTCAGTATGGCATGACCAACGTTCCTGATGAGTATGTTGAGAACTATGCTAACGAGCTTCTCAAGAAGCGCGAGGCTGTTGACAACTTCGTGGAGCGTGCCATCGACATCAAGCTCGCTGCTGCCCTCAAGGCTGCCGTAACTCTGAACGAGAAGGAAGTAACTCTCGAGGAGTTCAACGAGATGATGAAGTAATACGATATACTTTTTATCATACAAATACAGTAAAGGCTGTCATGTCGGAGCATCAGATGCTTCACATGACAGTCTTTTTTTTGTGTTTATGGCTCAGAGAGCTATCGCTTATTCGGCGTAAAAGAGCTTTCGCTTACTTGGCGTAGAGAGCCACGATGGTTTCATACTTCTCCTGCTTGCCGCTGGTCTGGCGCGGTTCGCCGTTCTCCTTGGCGTAGCTGACGAGCTGTTCGAGAGTGAGTTCGCCCTGCTCGAACTTGCGTCCCATGCCTTCGTCGAAGCTGGCGTAGCGCTCCTTGAGCATTGCGGGCAGCTCGCTCTCGGTGAGGATGGCGGCAGCGTTCTCCAGGGCGCGTGCCATGGCGTCCATGCCTGAGATGTGTGCGATGAAGATGTCCTCGGGGTCGGTGCTGTTGCGGCGCAGCTTGGCGTCGAAGTTTGAACCGCCGTTGCCGAGTCCGCCGTTGCGGATAACCTGCATCATGGCCTGTGTAAGCTCGAAGTTGTCAATGGGGAACTGGTCGGTGTCCCATCCGTTCTGTGCGTCGCCGCGGTTGGCGTCGATGGATCCGAGCATGCCGTTGTCCACAGCCACAGCCAGCTCGTGCTCGAAGGTGTGACCTGCGAGAGTGGCGTGGTTCACTTCGATGTTCACCTTGAAGTCCTTGTCCAGTCCGTGTGCGCGGAGGAATCCCACAACAGTCTCGGTGTCCACGTCATACTGGTGCTTTGTAGGCTCCATCGGCTTCGGCTCGATGAGGAACGTGCCGTTGAATCCCTTTGATCGTGCATAGTCGCGTGCCATGCGGAGCATCTGTGCCAGGTGTTCCTTCTCACGCTTCTGGTCAGTATTGAGGAGCGACATATATCCCTCGCGTCCTCCCCAGAACACGTAGTTGGTGCCGCCGAGCTTTATGGTGGCGTCAATGGCGTTCTTTATCTGCAAGGCAGCGCGAGCCACGACGTCGAAGTCGGGATTGGTGGCTGCGCCGTTCATGTAGCGCTTGTCAGAGAACACGTTGGCTGTGCCCCAGAGCAGCTTGATGTCCGTGCCCTTCATCTTCTCGAGGGCGTAGTCGGTGATGGCTTTGAGGTTTGCCTCGTATTCGTCGATGTCGTCAGACGGATCGATGAGGTCGACGTCGTGGAAGCAGAAATATTCGATGCCGAGCTTCTCCATTATCTCGAAGCCAGCGTCCATCTTGTCCTTGGCACGCTGGAGAGCGTTGTCAGCCTTGTCCCATTCGTAGGCGCGTGTCTGTCCTCCGAACTGGTCGGCTGAAGCCTGACCCAGTGTGTGCCACCATGCCATAGCGAACTTCAGCCAGTCCTTCATCTTCTTGCCCATCACCACCTTCTCGGGCTGATAGTAATGGAATGCCATGACGTTCTTGCTGTCCGGTCCCTCGAAGGGGATTTTTCCGATCTCGGGGAAATACTGTTTTGCCATAATTCTTTTGGTTTTTGTTGTTTTATTTGGTTCGTGTTATTTGATTGTTTCTTCGAGCGTGTTCTTCCATCGCGCGTATGCTTCCTGGTATTCGTTGGCGAGCTGCGCTTCAGGATATATTGTGTCGAGCTTCTTCAGTGACGCGAATGCCTCGTTGCTGTCAGCGTAAATGCCGCATCCCATACCCGCACCTCTTGCCGCTCCTACGCTGCCGTCGGTGTCGTAGAGGTCGATGGTGGCTCCGCTTGTGCTGGCGAGTGTCTGCCTGAATATCGGGCTGAGGAACATGTTGGCTCGTCCGGCATGTATGCGGCTTATCTCCATTCCCATGCCTCGCATCACCTCCATGCCGTAGCAGAACGAGAATACGATGCCCTCCTGCGCTGCGCGGATGATGTGGGCGCGGTTGTGCTTGTTGAAGTTGAGCCCGTGGATGGAGCATCCCGTCTCGCGGTTCTCGAGCACGCGCTCGGCGCCGTTGCCGAACGGTATGACGGTCAGTCCTTCGCTGCCCACGGGTACGGTGGCTGCGAGGTCGTTCATTTTGGGGTAGGAGAGGTCTGGCGCAATGTTTCGGCGCACCCATGAGTTGAGACATCCCGTGCCGTTGATGCACAGCAGCACGCCCAGCCTCGTGGCTTCGTCCGTATGATTGACGTGTGCGAAGGTTCCGACGCGGCTCTTCGGGTCGTAGCCCACCTTGCCGAGCACTCCGTATACGACGCCCGACGTGCCAGCAGTGGACGCTATCTCGCCGGGATTGAATACGCCGAGCGACAGCGCATTGTTGGGTTGGTCGCCGGCACGGTAGGAGATGGGCGTGCCTTCCGCCAGTCCCGTCTCATTGGCTGCCTGTGCCGACACGCGGCTCTGTACGGCAAAGGTGGGTACGGTGTCGCATATCATGTCGGCGCTGATGCCGAGCGCTTCGAGAAGCGGTTCGGAGACGCGTCTTTCCTTGAAGTCCCAGAAGATACCTTCGGAGAGTCCAGCCACGGTGGTGTTGGGCACGCCGGAGAGCTTCATGGCAATGTAGTCGCCCGGAAGCATAATCTTATATATACGCTTGTAAGTCTCGGGTTCGTTCTCACGCACCCAAGCCAGCTTGGCTGCGGTGAAGTTGCCGGGCGAATTGAGCAGATGCGACAGGCAGAAGTCTTCTCCGAGCTTGGCCAGCGCCTTCTCTCCGTAGCTGACGGCACGTGAGTCGCACCAGATAATGCTGTCGCGCACGGGGCGCAGGTCATGGTCGACGCACACCAGTCCGTGCATCTGATAGGAAATGCCAATAGCCTTGATGTCGCAACCGCGTGCTCCGGTCTGTCGCATGACCTCAGCCAGTGCGCTCTTGGCGTCGCGCCACCACATCTCCGGATCCTGCTCCGCCCATCCTGTCTTCACCGCTTTGATGGGAGCTTCGTCCGCAGGATAGAAAGCCGATGCTGCACATTCACCGTTGGCTATGTTGACAAGCGATGCCTTGACGCTGCTGCTGCCCACGTCCAGACCTAACAAATAGTTCGTGTATGTCATGTATGTGTATATTATATAATGTATATTTAGGTCTAATCGGTTTGTGTGTGAATTTAGGCATTATGATGATAAGGCAGTCTTGCACTTCAAAAGTACAAAAAAAATATTAGTAGAAAAACGTAATGGGTGTTTTTTCTACACATTTAACATTGCGAAACATAAGCTTCATATCTTGATTTGCGGAGTTGGCAAAATAAAAACATATTTATATTGATTTAATTTGGTAGGGTGGATTTAAATTGTTACTTTTGTCCCGTAATCATTAATAAATAATAACGAAAAACATATCGCTATGAAGAAATTTTTACTCGCTTGCGCGTGTGTAGGTTCGCTCGCGTTGTCCTCTGCACAGTCTGTAAATGCCCAGACAATGGTGACACAGTCCTTCCAGGACTTCATGATTTCCGATCCTTATTATGGTGGTGAAACGATGGGAGCTACTGGTTATTTCCAGCACGTGTCTTCCAACGGCAAGTATGCTGTAGGCTATGACGATTCGCAGATAAACTTCCAGTTGGGCGGCGCATTCCTTTGGCAGGCTTCAGATCCGACAGAACTTACTCCGCTCGGACTTACATACAACCGCATCTCGGCTTGCGACGTCTCTAACGACGGCATCATCGTTGGTAGCTTCGAGCAGCGCGAGGATGAGGAGAAGAATGCCGTGGCTTATCCTGGATGGCGCACCGTTGACGGCGACTGGCAGCAGCTGCCCGTACCCGCTCACTATTCACAGAAGCAGGCTAAGACTGAGGACTTCGCTGAGGAGGCTCGCGCCATTACTGCCGACGGCAAGTACATCGTCGGACACCTTAGCCTTAAGGTAGGCGAGAAGGAGATTCTGGAAGGACAGAAGATGGAGATTCTGCACGACTCACCGGTGGTGTGGGAGAAACAGGGTGACTCATACGTTCTCAGCGCCGTGTATGACCAGCTCGGTCAGGCTGGCAAGAACAAGCTGTACGTTGACGGTGAGCTCGTGGAGCAGGCTGATTCGGCTTACTTCACACAGTTCTTCGTGCGCGATATCAGTGATGACGGCAAGACCATCGTGGGTCTGAACGTAGCCGGTAGCGGCGGTTTCAATCCTGCATTCATCCGCGACGGCGAGCTGGTTCAGCTCTTCAACTGTGGCGATGAGGAAGACTATGAGGGAGAAGATGAGACTACTACTGTAAACTTCAATGGCGGTACGCTCCTCAGCATTGACGCTGAAGGCAATATGTATGGCTATTATGTAGACGCTGACGCAAACCAGATGTACTTCGTATATACTGCTGACGGCAAGTTGGAGTATACTGACGACTTCTATTCATGTGGCGCTAACGGCAAGCGTATCTCAAGCATGGAGCAGGGCTTGAGTCCTGCTTATTGCTGCAGCGCTGACGGCAAGGTAGTAGCTGGTGGTGGAGTTACTTCTGACGGTCAGGTTGCGTTTAACTATCCGGCTATCTGCTACGACGAGTCGGTTACTTCCGTTAAGACTATCGACAGCATCCGCAAGGGCGTTAACGTAAGATTCTCTGGTCGCAACTTCGTTTATATCACAGGCGAATATAGCTCAGCCGATGTATTTGCAGCAGACGGCACTCTCGTTTCTCGCGTAGGTCAGGGCACACCGGTTAACCTCTCTGGTCGCTCAGCTGGCACATACGTCGTTAAGGTGCAGACCGCTGACGGCGTGAAGACCTTCAAGGTGGCTAAGTAATAAGACACATTCTAACGGATGTTTACCCCAACATTAACTGAAACAAAACGTATGAACCTTACATTAAATAAGGAAATAAGAATCATGGGCTTCGTGCTCATGATTCTTTTTGGTATAAGGGCGTATGCTGCGGAAGCTACGCTCACCATAGGCAACAACAAGAATTCGCTCACAAATTATGAGTCGGTGAAGGGCGGCAAGGCAGGTGCGGCGCTCTTCTTCGACGCTGCGTATATGTCGGCATACAAGGGTTGTCGGCTTACGGAAGTGAAGATTGGCGTGTCGGACAAGACCACGGACGGCGCCATCACCATCTTCCTCAGCCATGCCATTGACGAAGAGCCTTTCTATAAGGAGACGGTGGACGCGTCGAAGACCAGATGGAACACCTTCACGCTTGCTACGCCTTACGTGGTGGACGGGTCGGATTTATGTATCGGTTACACCTTGGACGGAGCTAAGTATGCTTGCTACGGCAATGCCCTGGTGCATAACCGTGAGTATGTCCTCGATAAGGACGGAGCGTGGACTGAGTATGACGGACCTTACAGCGCTTCGCTGCTTGCCACGCTTAGCGGCGACATGCCGGAGCATAACGTAAGATTGGGCGCCACCAATATGCCTGAATACGCACGGACAGGTGAGGTGATGGACATCTTCGGCTACTTCCAGAATCTTGGTGTGTCTACGGTTAACAGTCTTACACTCGCTCTCTACGACGGCGAGAACGAACTTGGTGAGGAGCGTGTCGGCGACCTTAACGTTGCTCCACGCCGCGAAGGATCGTTCGTGCTATCCACCATGAAGCTTAATGCTGCGGGCGATCGCAGTCTGCGTCTGCGCATAAAGGCTGTCAATGATGGTGTTGACGCTGTGGATACGGACAACTGGACTGAGGCGCAGAACGTAATGTGTCGCGACAGTTACGTTCAGCGCAAGGTGTTGCTTGAGCTCTTCTCCACAGAGAGATGCACGGCATGCCCTGAGGCTCACCATGCCATTGACGCTGTTACGCCAGACATGGACAACCTCATTGAGATTGGTCATCACGCCGGATTCTATACGGACCAGTTCACGATAGACGAGAGTGTGGCGTATGAATGGTTCTATCCCTCTTACCACGTCTTCGCTCCAGCCATGCTTATCGACCGCATGGACATGCGCAACGCTTTCCCCGATCTGTTCAAGTATGAGACACCCATCATGAGTGCGTCTGCCACCAACCTCAAGGCGCTCTACGCTCTTGAACAGAAGCGTCCTGCCCTTGTGACGGTGGACTTGACGACCGACTGGAATCCTTCATCGCGCAGCCTTGGCATAGATGTCTCAGGAGAGCAGTTGTTGCCCATCGCCACTCCCGACAGCCTCCGCCTCTATGTCTTCCTGACGGAGGACAGCCTCTACAGCACGTCGCAGGCAGGTGCAAGCAGCGGATTCTATCATCGTCATGTTCCTCGCAAGTCGCTCACGCCGGCATGGGGTGAGAAGGTGGACGTAACGGCTGGCTATAACTGCCATTTCGACGTTACGCTTAATGATGAGTGGGACGAGAAGCACATGAGAGTGGTGGCGTTCGTAGCCAACTATAACTCAACGGATCCATGCGACTGCTCCGTTCTCAACGCCGCCAAGCGCGACATCATTGCCAAGACATCCGGCATCGGCAGCATATCGCAAGACTCTTCATCGTCCGACGCCTGGATGATAACGGACCTCGCTGGCAGAACTGTCGCAAGAGGGCAGGGCAGCGCCTCGCTCACCGCAGCATACAACGCTCTTAACAAGGGAATGTATGTGGTGAAGGTAGGAGAGAAGAGCAAGAAGATAGTTTTGAATTAGGAGTTTTGAGTTATTCAATTAAGAATTATAAGATAAGCAAACGGGATAAACTGTAAGAGTTGCGGAAAGCTAAATCACGCAGCTCATACAGTTTATCCCGTTTCCTCGTTTATACTATATTATAAATTCAAAATTGAATAATTCAAAATCGCAGGCGAAGCCGAGAATAATTCCTAACTCCTAATTCCTAATTCCTAACTCATTCATTTCCACTCTCTTCACCTTCTTGAAGAGTTCGGATGCGAAGACGAGGTCGTTAAGTTTTTCGTTTGTTGAGCCCATCACGTCGTCCTTGGTGCCCTGCCATTCCTTATGGCCCTGATAGATGAAGAGGATGTTCTCGCCAATGCCCATCACGGAGTTCATGTCGTGAGTGTTGATGATGGTAGTGATGTTATAGTCCTTGGTGATGGACGAGAGCAGTTCGTCGATGACGAGCGACGTATGCGGGTCGAGACCGGAGTTAGGCTCGTCGCAGAACAGATACTTCGGGTTGAGCACGATGGCGCGGGCTATAGCCACACGCTTCTGCATACCGCCCGAAATCTCGCCAGGGAATTTATGCTGAGCGTCTATAAGGTTTACGCGGTCGAGACATTCCTGAGCGCGGCGTACACGGTCGCGATAGTTCATAGAAGAGAACATGTCGAGCGGGAACATCACGTTCTCCAGCACCGTGAGCGAGTCGAAGAGAGCCGCCGACTGGAATATCATGCCCATCTCGCGGCGCATCAGCACCTTTTCATGCTTCGTCATAGCCACGAAGTTGCGGTTGTCGTAGAGCACTTCGCCGCTTGTAGGCGTAAGCAGCCCCACGAGATTCTTCATCAGAACCGTCTTACCGGAGCCGCTTTGTCCGATGATGAGGTTGGTCTTGCCGTCCTCGAAGACGGCGTTAATGTCCTTGAGGACTTCCTTGTCCCCGAACGACTTGCATAGATGTTTTATTTCGATCATGAGATAAGTCTGTTTTTTAGCTGAGAAGCTGGGTGAGGAAAACGTCCGAGAACAATATCAACACGCTGGAACTGACCACTGCGTCCGTACTTGCCTTGCCCACTTCCACGGAGCCGCCCTCCACGGAATAGCCGTAGAAGCTCGATACGCTTGAGATGATGAAGGCGAAGACGAGGCTCTTGATGATACTCATCCACATAAACCAGGAGTTGAACGAGTGCTGCAGACCGAGCGTGAGGTCCTCAGGCGAGAGGATATGTCCGACGTATGCCGTGCCGTAAGCACCGAGAATGCCCGTCGCAGAGGAGAATATCACGAGGAAAGGCATGATGGTCACCAGTCCTAATATCTTCGGCAGGATAAGGTAGTTGGCTGAGTTGACGCCCATAATGTCGAGAGCGTCAATCTGCTGCGTCACGCGCATCGTGCCAAGCTCAGAGGCGATGTTCGATCCCACCTTGCCGGCAAGAATCAGACACATGATACTTGAGGAGAACTCGAGGAGCAGAATCTCACGCGTCGTATAGCCCGACACCCAGCGTGGCATCCACGGACTCTGGATGTTCAGTTTCATCTGGATGCAGATAACGGCTCCGATGAAGAACGATATGAGCAGCACGATACCGATAGAGTCGACGCCAAGCGACGACATCTCCTTGGCATACTGCTTGAGGAACATGCGCATGCGCTCCGGACGAGCGATGGAGCGACCCATAAGTATAAGGTAGCGTCCGAGTGTGTTCAACGATTTCAATATAAACATAATCTGTTGTTCTTATATATATAGCAACTGCAAAAGTAGCAATAAAAAGGTAGAAACTATTTCTTCGACGTGAGTTTTTTTCATATCCGAAAGTTTTTATTAAAATAAATAACGTAACTTTGCATATCATAGGCATATTATACAACGACAATGGAACAAAACGATATATCAGAAGAGCGCCCGCATTGCATGGTGCTCCGCACCGAGGGACTTGTCAAGCGTTACGGCAAGCGTACGGTTGTCAACGACGTGTCGATAAACGTGCGTCAGGGAGAGATTGTTGGTCTGCTCGGTCCTAACGGAGCCGGAAAGACCACATCGTTCTATATGACGACAGGACTTATAGTTCCGAACGCCGGTCATATCTTCCTCGACCAGCATGACATCACCGACTATCCCGTATATAAGCGTGCCCGCGCCGGCATCGGATACCTCCCGCAGGAGGCGAGCGTATTCCGCAAGCTCAGCGTGGAGGACAACATCATGTCCGTATTGGAGATGACAAAGCTCTCGCGCAAGGAGCAGCTTGAGAAGTTAGAGAGCCTTATCGCCGACTTCAATCTTGGCAAGGTGCGCCGCAACAAGGGCGACCAGCTCTCCGGTGGAGAGCGACGCCGTACGGAGATTGCGCGATGCTTGGCCATCGACCCGAAGTTCATCATGCTGGACGAGCCGTTCGCAGGTGTCGACCCTATCGCCGTGGAGGAAATCCAGCACGTGGTGTGGCGACTCAAATACCGCAACATCGGTATTCTCATTACTGACCATAACGTGCAGGAGACACTCACCATCACCGACCGTGCCTACCTCCTCTTCGAGGGACGCATCCTCTTCCAGGGCAAGCCGGAGGAGCTGGCAGAGAACCGCATCGTGAAGGAGAAGTATCTCGGCTCCACCTTCGTGCTCAGAAAGAAGGACTTCCAGCTCCTCGACGAGCAGAAGCGCAAGCGCGATCAGGAACGCGAGCTGAACGACTGATAAATAATAAATACCAAATAATAAATACCAAATAATAAATAATAAATAACAAAGTGAACTTCCTACTTGTTTCCGACATACACGGCTGCTTGCCAGCCCTTGAGCGCGTGCTCGACTTCTATGAGCGCGGCTCTTACGACATGCTTTTCATCCTTGGTGACATCCTCAACTACGGACCGCGCAACCGCATTCCTGAGGGAATCGACCCCAAGGGAATCGTCGAGCGACTTAACGCCATGAAGGATCAGATTGTTGCCGTTCGTGGCAACTGCGACGCTGAGGTAGATCAGATGCTGCTCCAGTTCCCCATAATGGCTGACTATGCCCTCGTTGTGGAAGGCGGCAGACGCTTCTTCCTCACACACGGACACGTCTATAACGAGGACAACGCTCCTGTGATGAAGAACGACGTCTTCGTCTACGGACATACACACCTGTGGAAGCTCGAGCCAACCGACGACAACCGCATCGTCTGCAACCTCGGCTCCATCACCTTCCCCAAGGGAGGCAACGTCCCGACGTTCGCCACTTATGAGGACGGCGTGATGGCTGTGCGCACCATGGACGGCGAAGTGTTGAAGGAAGTAAAGCTATAAGAAAGAGGCAGTAAAAGCAGAAGAAAGCGGAAAAACAGCTCTAAAAAGAGGAATTTTATACAAATGTAAGTTTTTTCTCTTGATTTATTTTGCTATCACATAAAATTGAACTATCTTTGCAGAAGAAACGGCTAAGACCTTTACAAAATGTCAAAAAGAGTTTTGTCTTCTGCATTAGGTTGGCCCTTTCTTTACATCAAGAATCAATAATCATCATATAACATAACGACCTCGATATAATAAAACCAAGAACACACACATGCATCAGATGTGGAAGTGCCGACGTGCGCGGAAATGTCGAATGGTGCAGGAAAGTAAATTACCTTTAACAATCACCTATTTTTTACCTTCTCAAAGAATAAAAACTTATAGTCATCACAATTTACTATTAATTACACAACAGCCACGGTGCAGATGATGCAACGTGGCTGACCTTTTTTATGGCTTATATACTGAGACTCTATATAAACAAAACGTGAGCGACGCGGGCTGTTGGTTCAGCTTGCGTCGCTCACGTTTTGTTTGTTTATGCCGTTCTCTTATTTCATCATCCAGTTGCCTTCCACCAATGCCATCGGCACCACTATCTCCTCCTTTGTGCTGTCCTTGAAGCACAGCACAAGGAAGGCGTGACCCGTATGGCGTGCGGTGTCGGCTTTCGCCCCTGCCACCTTTACGGCTGCCAGTCCACCGTGGTCCTCCTTCATCTGCGCGGCATACTGCTTGGCGTTCACGATGAGCTGCTCACGGTAGCTGCCGGGGATGCTGTCAGGCTGATAGAAGCCGTCGGTGTAAGCCTCGTACTTTCCCTCAATGAGGTAGTCGTAGTAAGCCTTGGCGGTGCGTCCCGCCAGTTCCTCCGGCTTCTGTCCTTCCGTCTTGTGGCACGACAGCATGCAAAGAGTGACGAACGACAAGGACAGGCATACAAGCGTATTTCTCATCCTGTTCATCCTTTCCGTGTCTTAGGGTTTACTTCTGACGAATGAAGACGTTTATCGGGCAACCGTGCATCGACCAGTTCTCGCGAATCTTGTTCTCGAGGAAGCGGCGATACGGCTCCTTGATATACTGCGGCAGGTTGGCGTAGAACACGAACGAAGGAATCTGCGTGTTAGGCAGCTGCGTGCAATACTTGATCTTGATGTACTTGCCCTTCGTTGATGGTGGCGGGTAAGCCTCGATGAGCGGCAGCATCACCTCGTTGAGCTTCGATGTGCCCACGTGAGCCTTGCGGTTCAGATAAACCTGCTTGGCGGTCTCGAGCACCTTGAAGATGCGCTGCTTTGTGAGAGCCGAAGCGAAGACGATGGGGAAGTCGACGAACGGAGCCATGCGCTGACGGATGGCGTTCTCGAAGGTCTTGATGACAGCCTGGTCCTTGTTCTCCACGAGGTCCCACTTGTTCACCACCACCACGAGCGACTTGTTGTTGCGCTGGATGAGCTGGAAGATGTTCATGTCCTGTGCCTCGATGCCGCGTGTGGCGTCAATCATGAGGATGCAGACATCCGAGTTTTCGATGGCGCGGATTGATCGCATCACGGAATAGAACTCCAGGTCCTCCGACACCTTGTTCTTGCGGCGTATACCTGCTGTGTCAACAAGGTAGAAGTCGAATCCGAACTTGTCGAAACGTGTGTAGATAGAGTCGCGTGTGGTGCCGGCAATCTCCGTAACGATGTTTCGCTCCTCGCCGATGAAGGCGTTGATGATGGAGCTCTTGCCGGCGTTAGGACGTCCTACGACGGCGAAGCGGGGAATGCCCTCTTCGATGAGTTCACCGGTGTCTGCCTTCAGCTTCGAGAGCACGAGGTCGAGCAGGTCGCCCGTTCCGCTACCCGTTGCTGAGGAGATGCACTGCGGCTCGCCGAGTCCGAGCGAATAAAATTCGGCTGCGTCGTAAATCTGGTCGTTGTTGTCCGTCTTGTTGGCAACGAGGATGACGGGGAGCTTTGTGCGGCGCAGAATCTGAGCCACGTCCTGGTCCCAGTCAGTCATTCCTGTCTGGACGTCCACGAGGAAGAGCACGAGGTCAGCCTCTTCTGTTGCCACGATCACCTGCTTGCGGATGGCGTCCTCGAAGATGTCGTCGCTCTTCACCACCCATCCGCCGGTGTCTACAACTGAAAACTCGCGACCGTTCCACTCGCACTTGCCGTACTGACGGTCACGTGTGGTGCCTGCTGTGTCGCTGACGATGGCCTGACGAGTCTTGGTCAGGCGGTTGAATAGTGTTGACTTGCCCACGTTAGGGCGTCCCACTATTGCCACTAAATTTGCCATATTGGTGTTTAGTCATTTTCCCTCCCATCGACGGGAGGTCTTGGATGTGGTCTGTGCATCCGAGTTGATAATTTGCCGAAGCTGACCTCACTCCGGCCCTCGCCTCTCTGGCGAGAGTGTCCCCTCTTTGCTATTCAGGGGAGGGCGGCGGTGCCGCCTATTCCGGATTATATCCGAAGTTATCGAGTTCTCTTTTAGAGCTTCTCCAGTCCTTGTCCACCTTCACGAAGGTGTGCAGGTATACGCTCTTGCCGAAGAACTTCTCCAGCGCCTTTCTTGCCTCCGTCGACATCTTCTTCAGCGCCACGCCCTGATGTCCGATGATGATGCCCTTCTGTGAGTCGCGCTCCACGTAGATTACGGCGTGGATGTCGATGTTGCGGTCGGTCTCCTTGAACGACTCCACCTTCACCTCCACCGAGTAAGGAATCTCCTTGTCATAGTAGAGCAGAATCTTCTCGCGGATTATCTCCGAAACGAAGAAGCGGGCGGGCTTGTCCGTCAGCTGGTCCTTGTCGAAGAAGGGTGGCGAGTCGGGCAGGAGTTCCTTGATGCGTCGCATCAGCATGTCCACACCAAACTTGTTCTTAGCCGATATCGGGAGAATCTCGGCGTTGGGGAGCAGCGAGTGCCAGCGTTCCACGGTGTCGCCGAGCGTCTTCTGGTCGCTCTGGTCAATCTTGTTGATAAGTAGGAGCACGGGGATGGTCATCTTCTTCACCTTGTCGAGGAAGTCTTCGTTCTTTTCGGGGTTCTCCACGACGTCCGTCACGTAGAGCAGGACGTCAGCGTCCTGCAGCGCCGACTCCGAGAAGGCGAGCATCGACTCCTGCAGCTTGTAGTTGGGCTTGAGCACGCCCGGGGTGTCGGAGAAGACAATCTGTGCGTCCTCTTCGTTTACGATGCCCATGATGCGGTGGCGCGTGGTCTGCGCCTTGAACGTGGCGATGCTGATGCGTTCGCCTACGAGCTGGTTCATGAGCGTTGATTTGCCGACATTAGGATTGCCGACTATGTTTACGAATCCTGCTTTGTGCATATAAGAAATAAGAAATAGTACTATATGGTGCAAAGATACCTCTTTTTTTCTGCATACGCGCTTCCGTGCGTACATATTAAATGTTTTTTATTTATTTTGTCGTTTGCGACTTGCAGAAAGGAGATAAAAAAAGGCGCGCCACAATCGCTCGTGACGCGCCTTTAAAAGCATTATGAGGTGGGTGGTGATGGATTCGAACCACCGAAGGCATAGCCAGCAGATTTACAGTCTGCCCCATTTGGCCACTCTGGTAACCACCCTTGCTTTTTTAAAGCGAGTGCAAAGGTAATAATAAATTTTTAAATGCAAAGCAAAAACGTGATTTTTTTTTGTTTCGTAGCGTGTTTTTTTATGATATTCCCCTAATTCGTCCGACACAATATTTGCATTTCTGATGCTCAATACTCCTCGTTCAGCGCACAACAAAATCTTTGGTGCGAAATTCTTGA
>ERZ506950.427-NODE-427-length-29376-cov-6.209099_pt1 | contig 29376 bp, 24 predicted proteins | sample MGYA00512897_ERZ506950 | MGnify/ENA metagenome assembly ERZ506950
ATATGAGGTGACCGGAAGCGTAACGCCTGTCGATCTCGCCAACAACTTCAAGTCATGGTTAAAGCGGGACAAGATCCTGTTATATTCTTTGTAGGCCGCCTCACCGGTTCTCGTTCCACTCAAAAAAGGAAATAAATAAAGGGATTCCTTTGCCGTACAAGCGGACAACTCATCCAACAGCCGCAACGCCCCGGAGGGAATTTCCAACTGTATGAGAGACCCGCTCTTTTGTCGGTGATACTGCAATATCCCATCCCGGATATTCTCCCATTTCAAATGCGCAAGATCCACAAACGCTATCCCGCTGAACGCAAACATCAACCGAACGGTCAACTGTACACGCCGCAAGGATTGATCCTCCAATTCAGCATTAAACATACGCTCCAGCATCTCTTGCGGCAACGCCTTCTTCCGCTTGCTCTCAACGCCCGTGAAAACATCCTTGAACAGGTTGGGTACAAAGGGAGCCTCGTTCGCCTCCACGGCCAAGTTATAAATGTGACGAATCCGACGCATATAGGTAGACACCGTATTCAACGAACGGCCCTTGTCCAACAACCATGACTGATAGCACAAAAGCCTGTTCCTATTAATATAGGCATAAGGAATCGCCTCCATACCGCAAAAGCACTTGAACGAGTTCAAGGCATCTTGATAACTCTTCGCCGTGGAATACCGTTTTTTCTCACGCAGACAAGCCATGTAGATGGACAGGCCCATAACAAAATCTTCTTCTTTTTTCATATCTTCTCCTTAATAAAAAGGCCAAAAATACTACCTTTGTACACTGTGTAAATAAAATCTATACAGATGAAGCAACACCTACGACCGATTATGTTTGTCGGAACCTGCTCTGATGCGGGTAAAAGCGTTATTAACGCGGCGTTTTGCCGTATTTTCAAGCAAGATGGTTATCAACCGGCACCGTTCAAGGCACAAAATATGTCCCTCAATTCCTACTCTACCCCGGAAGGCGGCGAGATGGGCCGGGCGCAAGTCGTACAAGCGGAGGCCTGCGGTATTTCCCCGCATACGGATATGAACCCGATATTACTAAAGCCGACAAATGATAAAAGCTCGCAAGTCGTATTAAACGGAAAGCCAGTCGGCAATATGTCCGCCAAGGATTATTTCGGGATACAAAACCAGAAGGAGGAGCTATTTAAGGAAGCCATCGAAGCCTTCAAGCGTCTGGAAGCTCGCTATAACCCGATCGTATTGGAAGGAGCCGGAAGCATCTCCGAACTAAACCTGCGAGACCGGGATATCACCAATATGCGGATGGCGATCGCTGCCGGAGCCTCTACCTATTTAGTTGCGGATATAGACCGTGGGGGCGTATTCGGCTCTGTATATGGAACGATCGCTTTATTACGACCGGAGGAACGAGTGTTAATGAAAGGGGTTATCATCAATAAGTTCCGTGGAGACGCCTCTTTATTCGAAGAAGGACGGAACCTATTAAAGGAATTGACTGGGATTCCCGTGGTCGGCGTAATTCCATGGTTTCGGGATATCAAGATAGAGGAAGAGGATTCCGTAGCGTTGGATATGAAAAATAACACTTATAAAGACGGGAAAATCAATGTAGCTATCATCCTGCTGAAACGAATGTCTAATTTCACGGATTTTGATGTATTGGAGATGGACCCCCGTTTCAATCCGTATTATACCAACAATATCGATGAGATAGAGAAAGCCGACATCATCCTGCTCCCCGGCTCAAAGAATACGTTATCGGACTTACAAAGCCTGCGGGCCAATGGGATAGCGATGGCGATTATCCGGGCGCATAAAGCGGGTAAAAAGGTGATCGGTATTTGCGGTGGCTATCAAATGATGGGAGTCCGCTTGGAAGATCCGGAAAGTATCGAGGGAAATATCCCGGCGATTCCCGGTCTCGGTCTTCTGCCTCAATGCACGGTCATCGAGCAGGAGAAGATCACGAGACAAAGCGACTTTGCTTTCCTCCCCTCCTCGGAGAATAAGGATTGTAAAGGATACGAAATACATATGGGACGAACCACCCTATTGGGTGACGCCCCCGAACAGCCCGTAGCCCGACTGGAAGACGGACGAACGGACGGATATTACCTCAACAACCGATGCTGGGGAAGTTATATGCATGGTATCCTTGATAATCCGGCCGTATTGGACAACTTAGCTGAAGGCTTTGACACGGAAACGACTACAGGTCCTTTCGAGTATGCCGCTTTTAAGGAAGAGCAGTATGACAAACTCGCCGCCCTCGTAAGGGAGCACGTGGATATGGAATATATTTATAACAGTATTAAAAACTAATATCATGAACAGACGTACTTTTATGCAAAAAACCGGACTTATCATGTCCGGACTTACTTTATCGCCGCTTATCGGTAAATCGTATTCCTCCATATACGGACAAACCGCCCCTAGCAACAAAGTAAAGGTAGCCCTCATAGGATGCCGTAGCATGGGATACGGGGATTTGAATACTTTTCTTGATTATCCGGAGACGGAATGCGTGGCTCTTTGCGATGTCGATGACGAATGGTTAAACAAACGGGCTGCCGACGTTGAGAAGAAAACAGGGAAAAAAGTACCTCACTTATATAAGGACTGGCGACGAGTAATCGATAATAAAGACGTAGATGTAGTCATTATCGGTACGCCGGACCATTGGCATTGCCTTCCGACGGTCTGGGCTTGCCAAGCGGGAAAAGACGTATATGTAGAGAAGCCGCTCTCCAATACGATCGAGGAATGTAACCTGATGGAAAAAGCCGCCCGTAAATATAACCGGATCGTACAGGTAGGCCAATGGCAACGTAGCGACCCGCATTGGGACGAGGCGGCTAATTTCTTGAAAGCCGGAAATATCGGACGGATCCGTACGGTCAAGGTCTGGGCTTACCAAGACGGCAAGCCGACACTTCCGGTTAAACCGGATTGCGACGCTCCCGCCGGTGTGGATTACGATATGTGGCTAGGCCCGGCTCCTAAACGTCCGTTCAATCCTTATCGCTTTCATTATAATTTCCGTTTCTTCTGGGACTATGCCGGAGGCTTGATGTCGGACTGGGGCGTACATTTGCTGGATTATGCCCTAGAAGGTATGAACGCAGGTCTTCCCACCCGTGTATTCTCAGGCGGCGGCAAGTTTGCCTATCCGGACGACGCTATGGAGACGCCCGATACTTTAATGGCAACTTACGCCTATAAAGATTTTAATATCATCTGGGATCACGCCTGCGGAATCAATCACGGACTCTATAACCGTAAGGAAGGATTAGCGTTCTATGGAGAGAATGGCACGATGGTACTCGACAGGGCCGGTTGGGAAGTTATACCGGTCGTATCCAATAACGTAGCCCGCATGGAAGCCGTTCCTTTCAAGAAAGGAGAAGGCAAAGGACTTTATAATCATGTGGGAAACATGTTGAGCTGCATTAAAAGCCGTGAGCTTCCGAACGCCGATGTCGCTATCGGTGCCCGTGTAGCGAAGATGGCTCATCTGGCGAATATCTCCTGCCGGGTTCAACGGGAAGTTCATTGGGATGATAAAAACAATTTGTTTGTCGGCGATAACGAAGCTACCGCCTTGTCGAAAGCCTATTACCGGGCACCTTGGGAATTACCTAAATTGTAACAATCGCAGCATAACGTTAAAATTTTGACAAACAATAAACAATGCCCTAGTAAGCTTGTTAGAACTATAAAAAACGAACAATACGTTTAATTCTAAATTAATACAGCTATGGCAAAAGAAAGCGTCAAAATTTTAAGAGGGAAATTGGATGTCGACAATTTATTATCTCAACTAAACGCCGCGTTAGCGGAAGAATGGCTAGCATACTATCAATATTGGGTAGGAGCCTTGGTCGTTGAAGGAGCCATGCGTTCCGACGTACAAGGTGAATTCGAGGAACATGCCGAGGAAGAAAGGCATCACGCCCAATTATTGGCAGACCGGATCATCGAATTGGAAGGAGTTCCGGTACTTGATCCGAAACAATGGTTTGAATTAGCCCGATGCAAATATGATTCACCGACAGACTTTGACGTAGTAAGCCTTCTGAACCAGAATGTAGCTTCCGAGCGTTGCGCCATCTTACGTTATCAAGAAATCGCTAAATTCACGGACGGCATCGACTTCACGACTTGTGATATCGCTAAGCATATCTTAGCTGAGGAAGAAGAACACGAGCAAGATCTGCAAGACTATTTGACAGATATCGCACGCATGAAAAAATCTTTCCAGAAATAATTTAGGAAAGGGAAAACTCTTTACAACAAAAATCCCTTGAGAGAATGTCTTAGAGACATTCTCTCAAGGGATTTTAATTTCAAGCACATTAATGCTTTGTCCCATGCAACAAAGCGTCATATAATAAGGCATCCGCCACTTCCAAAGCGATTTCCTCATCTTTCAGATTCCTCAAGATCGTCAAGCCGAACTCAAACATAAAACCCGGCCCCTTGCTTGTGATGATATTTCCATCCTGCTCTACTCCATTATCCGTAGGGGTAGCGCCTACCATTGTTGGCTCGAAGAAAGGAAAACAGGTAGCCCTTTTCCCTTTTAGCAATCCAAGACCACCTAAAACCATCGGTCCGGCACAGATAGCACCGATTAATACGCCTTCCTCCGTTTTCTCCTTGACTAATTCTTTCAAATGGGCATGCGCATTTAAATGGTTGCTTCCGGGTATTCCACCCGGCAAAATCAAGGCATCGACACAACCGAAATCCGCCTCCTCGAACAGGTAATCAGCCATTACCGGAATATCATGAGCTCCTATCACCAATCGGTCACCCGTAATAGATACCATCATAACCCGTACACCACCACGCCTCAAGACATCAATCGTACCCAAGGCCTCTATTTCCTCAAAGCCTGTCGCTAAAAAGACAACCGCATTTTTCATTTCTTTTTTATTTAATATAGTTGACATTCACTTAAAACAGAAGGATCATCCTTCTCCACAACAGCCTTATCCGTAACAACCAATGGTAAGGTGAACCAGAAAGTGGAACCTTTGCCAAGCTCAGATCGCACACCGATCTCGCCACCCAACTGCTCTACAATCATCTTGCAGATCGGTAGTCCCAAACCAGCCCCTTGATAAAAATCATCCAATTTCACGAAACGCTCGAAAACAGACTCCAGCTTTTCCTCTGATATCCCGATTCCGGTATCCATGACAGAGACACGTACGAACATATCTTCCACCTCATAAAAAAGCGAGATAAAACCTTTGGAAGTAAACTTAATGGCATTAGACAAGAGATTTAACAAGACCTGTTCTACCCGGTGCGGATCGATCCACAGACGAACAGAAGGCATGGCGACCGAGTTATATAATAATGCCACATCGGAAGTCATCTTCAAGGATTGTACCACATAGGCCTCTTGGCAAATATCCCTCAACTCAACTTCCGACACGTTATAGTTTAACCGACCGGACTCGATCTTCGACAAATCCAGGATATCGTTAATCTGTTTCAACAATAAATCGCAATTCTTATTTATAATCGAGAAGTATTCCCTTTGCTCACTGGCATTAGTCGTTTCCGTCACGAGATGGGCAAAGCCAACGATAGCATTCAGCGGGGTCCGGATCTCATGGCTCATATTAGCGATAAAAGCGTTTTTCATCTTATCCGCCTCTTGTACTTTCATCAGCGCCAACTGGTCTTGACGTTGCTCCGTGATATCATTCAGCATGACCAATAACAGAGGCGAGGCTCCCGGGTCCGGATTCGTGATCAGTAAACGTACGATATTTACGATTCTCACCTCTCCATTCGGTTTCTCATACTCGACCATTTCCTTTACCATACGTCCCGTCTTGATCGTATGGTAATCTTCCGTTCGGATCTCATGCGCCCGCCGGGAATCAGGGAAAAGCTCGAAATCCGTCTTCCCTAAGATATCTTCCGCCTTGACCCCCGTAAATTCCTCCGCCGCCTTATTAAAATAGATATACCGGAAACCGTTGAAAATATCTTTCACCGTGATCTCCACAAATACGTTCGACAAGATCGTATCCATCAAGATATTTAAGAAGTTGATCGTATGCTGGCTTTGGCGCATCTCAAGTTCGTTATCGCTCGCGGATGGTGTCAAAGTGGCTTTTTCCAGATCGGCTTCCAGTCTCTCAATCCTTTGAATCAACTCTTCTTTGGAAAGGTGGTCATATTTTCCCATGGCCCATACATAAAGTTAAATTGCGTAATGGACAAAAATAGCTATTATTTTTTTATTTACAACGGCTTACCGCCTAATAATTCTTATTTTCAAAAGGTCATTACTAATATTTTGACACAAAAGCATGGCATTATCCAAAATAAAAGATACATTTGCAATCTAATTTCATGAATTAAACACACTCTAATTGAAAAAACGATGATGTATTGGCAGAAAGAAATAGAAACCATGGATCGTAAAGATCTGGTAAAATTCCAACTGGAACGACTGAAACAAACCATAGAACTAGCGGGCAACTCCCCTTTTTACCATAAGATATTCAAAGAGAAAGGAATTACCCCGGACAGTTTTCAGTCCTTGGAGGATTTACAAAAACTTCCGTTTACAACGAAAGATGATCTTAGAAATAACTATCCGTTCGGATTGGCAGCCATCCCGTTACAGAAATGTGTACGTATCCACTCTTCCAGTGGAACGACAGGTAATCCTACCGTTGTCTTACATTCCGCCAAGGATTTGGACCAATGGGCTAACCAAGTAGCTCGTTGCATGTATATGGTGGGGCTAAGGGATACGGACGTATTCCAAAATACATCCGGCTACGGCATGTTTACCGGTGGCCTCGGTTTCCAGTATGGAGCAGAAAAACTAGGTGCGTTGACAGTGCCTGCGGCGGCCGGTAATACCAAACGACAGATTAAGTTCATCACCGATTTCGGCACCACCTGTTTACATATCATACCGAGCTATGCCACTCGTTTGGCCGAGGTTATGTATGAGGAGGGAATAGACCCCAGAAAGGATACCAAACTACACACCGTATGTATCGGTGCCGAGCCTCACTCGGAAGAACAACGTAAACGCATCGAACAGCTTCTGGGTGTCAAGGCTTACAACTGTTTCGGTATGTCGGAGATGAACGGGCCGGGTGTAGCCTTCGAATGTACGGAGCAGAACGGCTTGCATATCTGGGAAGACAACGTGATCGTAGAGATCGTAGACCCGGTTACCCTGCAACCGGTGCCCGAGGGAGAAGTCGGAGAATTGGTATTAACGACCATCAACCGGGAGGCGATGCCTTTACTCCGTTATCGTACCCGTGACCTTACTTGCATCTTACCGGGCGATTGCCCTTGCGGACGTACCCATAAACGCCTTGCCCGTTTCAAAGGACGTAGCGACGATATGATAATCTTGAAGGGCGTGAACCTGTTCCCCATCCAAATCGAAAAGATATTGATGCAATTCAAGGAGTTAGGCAGTAATTACTTGATCACCCTCGAAACGATCGGTAACAGCGACGAGATGTTGATCGAGGTTGAGTTGAGCGACCTATTCACCGATGATTATTCAGCCTTACAGCGTTTGACGAAAGGTATCACCCGTCAGTTGAAGGACGAATTATTACTTACACCACGTATCAAGCTGGTAGCCAAGGGATCTTTGCCAACCACAGATGGCAAGGCGGTACGAGTGAAAGATCATCGCAAGCTTTGTTAAATAAACAATTAAAATAACACCTTATGACAGTCAATCAAATTTCTATTTTCCTAGAAAACAAGTACGGGAAATTAAGCGAGATATTAGCGTTATTGGCGGAAGAGCGCATCCGCATCATCGCAGCCACCGTAGCCGACACCTCCGAGTATGGAATCCTTCGTATCATCGTAAGCGATCCCCAGAAGGCATACAAGATATTAAAAGAAAACAACGTCAGCGCAAACCTGACCGACGTATTAGCGATCGTAACCAGCTCATGCGCCGGAAGTTTTGCCAATACATTATCTTATTTCACGAAAGCGGGCATCAGCATAGAATATATGTATTGTTTCTCCATCCGGGAAAAAGCGATCTTGATCTTGCGTACGAACAACCGGGAAAGCGCCCGTGAGGTAATCCGCCGTCAGAATCTCGAGTATATCTGTGAAAGTGATCTAATAAAACTTTAATAGGCACGGATATATGTTCGGAATCAGCGACCCCGGTATTTGGCTGGCTTACCTTCTAGCGTTCGCCTGCTTCCTATTTTCTATTTGGTTCGGGATAACCACTTGGAATAAAGAAGACGACGAAAAAACAAACCCTACTAAAGGATCACGAAAATGAGTACGCTAACATTAGGCATTATTGTCATCATTTACATGTTTGTAATCGCTTGGTTAGGGTATCTCGGATACAGGCAGACGAAAAACGCCAGTGATTATTTATTAGGCGGACGAAAAGTAAACCCCATTATCATGGCTCTGTCTTACGGGGCGACCTTTATCTCGGCATCGGCGATCGTTGGTTTCGGTGGCGTAGCCGCTACGTTCGGCATGGGTATTCAATGGCTTTGCTTATTGAACATGTTCATGGGCGTAGTGGTAGCCTTTATCTTTTTCGGACGAAGGACCCGGAAGTTAGGCGAGGCACATAACGCACGGACTTTCCCGCAATTATTGGGATTACACTATAAGTCCCGGTCTATACAGATCTTCATCGCCTCGATCATTTTCATCGGCATGCCCCTCTACGCCGCCGTGGTGATGAAGGGAGGAGCCGTCTTCATTGAGCAGATGTTTCATATCGACCTTCATCTGGCCTTGTTGATCTTCACCTTGATCGTAGCGGCCTACGTGATTACGGGCGGAATCAAGGGAGTACTTTATACGGATGCGTTGCAAGCGGTTATCATGTTCGCTTGTATGCTATTCCTGCTATTTTGGTTTTACCATATCATGGACATGGGCTTTATCGAGGCAAACCAGAAGTTGACGGATATCGCCCCCATGGTGCCCGAACGCTTCAAGGCCTTGGGACATCAAGGATGGACAGCTATGCCCATCTCAGGCTCTCCACAATGGTATACATTGGTTACCTCATTGATCCTTGGCGTAGGAATCGGTTGCTTAGCGCAGCCACAACTAGTCGTACGCTTCATGATGGTGGAAAGTACCAAGCAACTCAACAGGGGCGTATTGATCGGCTGCGTATTCTTGATTGTCACGGTAGGGGCGATTTATCACGTGGGAGCCTTGTCTAATTTGTTTTTCCTCAAGACGGAAGGTGTAGTCGCCTCCGAGGCGGTAAAAGATATGGACAAGATCATCCCCCTATTTATCAATAAAGCGATGCCGGAGTGGTTCGGGGCGGTTTTCATGCTTTGTATTCTCTCTGCCAGTATGTCTACCCTTAGCGCACAATTTCATACCATGGGAGCGGCTTTCGGGGCAGACGCATTCCCCAAACTAGGACGTAGCAAAAATCCGAACTCTACATTAGGTGTACGTATCGGCGTGCTATGCTCTATCTTGGTCAGCTACGTTATCTGCTATACGCTAAGCGCGAGTATTATCGCACGAGGCACCGCCTTGTTCATGGGTATTTGCGCGGCTACATTCCTACCTACCTATTTCTGCTCGCTATATTGGAAAGGGGCTACCCGGCAAGGGGCCTTGGCCAGCTTATGGGTAGGAGGCTTGGCCAGTTTATTCGCCATGTTGTTCCTTCATAAGGCGGAAGCGGCTCCGGTAGGACTTTGCAAGGCTTTATTCGGACAAGACGTCTTGATCGATGTATATCCGTGGCATGCGATAGATCCGATCTTATTTGCTTTGCCATTATCGGCGATAACGATTGTTTTGGTTAGCCTAGCGACTCAAAAGAAGGCTTTTTAGCTTTTCTTATGAACCTCAAAACACTAATTAGCATTTATTCTATTGACAGATATATAGAAAACAGTACATTTGCACTGTGGTTTTTTCATAATAGTATTAGATTTAAGGTTAACAAAGTTGGTTAGGGGTTGCCGGGAGGCAATCCTTAATTGTTTTATAGAGGTCTAGATATGATTAAATACATTTTTCTACTATTGATACTTTGTTGCTCCGGTTGCCGGCACGCACAAACGGAAGATACCGTAATCAAGGTTTCGGTACTTCGTGGTCCATCCGTTATCGCATTCGCCGATTGGCTTGAGAATCCTCCAATTATAGATAACAAGAAAGTACAAGTTAAAGTGGTAGACTCGCCCGATCTGGCGCAAGCCTTACTGATCAAGCAGGAGACCGACATAGCCGTACTCCCCATGATCAATGCGGCGAACTTGTACAATAAAGGGATCAAGATCAAACTAGCGGGGTGCCCGATCTGGGGAACCCTTTACCTCGTTGAGAAAACTCCCTTGAAAGAACCGGCATTGTATGTATTCGGCAACGGTACGACTCCCGATATCCTTACCCGGTACTATCTCGGCCGCCAACGATTAGATTATCCTTTGAATTACGCCTTCAATACCGCCGGGGAAATCACCCAAGGCATCTTAGCCGGAAAAGTAAATCGTGCCGTGCTCGGGGAACCGTTTCTAAGCATCGCTTTACGGAAAGACAGCAGCTTACGAATAACTGCGGACTTGAATCATTTTACAGACAACGATACCCTCGGATTCGCCCAAACAGCGGTCGTATACACCCCGACGATGGAGAAATATCGTATCGCTTTTGAGGATGCCTTACGAACCTCCTGCCAAAAAGCCGTACGATATCCGAAAGAGACCATCCATTCTTTGGAAGAACATGGAATCTTCGCCCAAGGGGCCTTAACTCCTAAGAGTATCGAGCGGTGTAAAATCCATTATTTATCAGCTATCGAGGCGAAAGACGCCGTCATGGGTTTCCTACGTCTCATCGAACAGTATGAACCCAAGGCCGTCGGCGGGAGGCTTCCCGATGCCGGATTTATCCCCGAAAAACAATGAGATTGCGAAAAACAATCACTACGATAGTCGCTACCGCTATCCTCTTGGCGGGATGGCAACTATTCGCCGTTATAGCCAACCAACCGGAGCTGATACCTTCACTTCCCCGGCTCGTACGGACACTTTGCGAATGGCTCGTCTCCGGTAGTTTCTATCAGTCGGTCGGAGCTACTATACTCCGGGGAGTCTTAGGCATGTCGATCTCATTCGTTTGTGCGATAGGGATGGCCGGGTTATTCGCCCGTTTTGAGTGGGTGTATGAATTATTCAGACCTCTGCTTGCCATCATGCGCTCGATCCCGGTCATATCCTTCATACTTTTGGCGCTTATATTCCTAAATCCGGAAAGTATCCCTTTGATGATCGCCTTTCTCACCATGTTCCCGCTACTAACAGAGAATCTGACACGGGGAATCCTCGATCTACGTCCGGGTTTATCCATTATGGCACGTCAGTTCCATATCAAACATTCCAATGTCTTATTCCAGATCATCTATCCGCAACTAAAGCCATTCTTATATAGCGGGCTTGCCTCCGCCGCCGGATTCGGCTGGCGTGCGATCATTATGGGAGAAGTCCTGTCGCAATGCGCATTCGGAATCGGAAGCGAGATGAAAAGGGCGCAAAACTTTATCTCTGTCCCTGAGCTGCTCGCTTGGACGATCGTGGCGGTATTCATCAGTTTCTTTTTTGATAAAGGAATTAGCAAAGTCGCTGATATCACCCCTAAAATATCTTTCGCGAATGAGGATCAGACCATCCCCACCCCTACATTATCAGTTTTAGACACGAAAGATATAAGTTACCAATATGGCATACAGCACTTTTCCCATTCCTTTCAAAAAGGGATTATTTATGGAATTAGCGCACCTTCAGGCAAAGGAAAAACAACGTTATTAAACCTAATCGGAGGTATCTTATTGCCTACGGAAGGAGAGATACATCCCACAAGACACTTTGGAATCGCCACCATATTCCAACAACCGCAACTCCTGCCCCATCTAACCGCAGAAGAAAATATCATCCTCCCCCTCTCCTCTTTTCTCACGGAGGAAAAAGCCCGGCGAATTGCCCAAAAACACTTACAGGAAATGGAAATGGAGCCCTTCGGGAACCGATATCCTAAAGAGCTTAGTTACGGACAGCAACAACGTATCGCTATAGCGAGGGCATTGGCATACCCTTCTCCTCTCCTTTTGATGGACGAGCCGTTCAAAGGCTTGGATGAAGCCCTAAGCCATCGCATCATAGAACGAATACGAGAAATGCAAATGAAAGAAGAACGGATCATTCTTTTCACGTCACATAATCCGGATGAGATTCGGTTGTTGGCGGATGAGGTGATTTACCTATAAATTCCAACCAAACTTGAATGTCTTATTTCACTTTCATCGGTTGGCAAGGTATCGTAAACCAGAATGTAGAGCCCTTTCCTTCCTCCGACTCAACCCCGATTTTACCTTTCAACTTCTCAATTATCGTCTTGCAGATAGAAAGCCCTAATCCTGTTCCTTGCTTAAAGCTGTTCAATTTCACGAAACGATTGAATATGCTCGCTTGAGACTCCTTACTGATTCCCATACCCGTATCCGTTACGTAGACATAGATACCATCATCGGTCAAACGATAACCAAACCGTATAGAACCCGAGCTGGTGAACTTCACGGCGTTGGAAAGGAAATTGGTCAAGACCTGAGTCAAACGGGTCTTCTCCGACACAATACAATAGTCATTACCGTCCGACTCAAAGATAACCTTTACATCCGGGACCACTCTCAAGGCGAAAGCTTGCTGCTGGGGAGCGAATATCTCACTCAAACGCAGGGTCGTATAAATAAACTCCATCTTTCCTGACTCGATCTTCGAGATATCCAAGATATCACCGATCAACTGCAACAAAAACTCATTGCTACTCTCTATGATCCTCAGATATTCCTTTTTTTCCTCCTCATCGTCACTCTCCGCCAATAAGGTGGAAAAGCCGACGATGGCATTTAAAGGGGTACGTATCTCATGGCTCATGTTAGCGATAAAAGCGGACTTCATCCGGTCGCTCTCTTCCGCCAAACGCTTAGCCTGCACATCCGCCTCGTGCCGTTTATCGACGGTCATATCCCGAAGGATTCCGATCGAGCGGATCGGCTTGCCATCCGGATCAGCCTCATAGACCTCACCGATCTTCTCCAGCCATACATACTCATCCGAGAAATAGCGACAAGGGAAACTGAATCGCATGGAATCGATCTCGCCCCGCATGAAAGCGGTTGTAATATTCTCATAGACTTTCCGGTAATCCGGATGGATCTTCTCCGTAAAACTAGCGTGGGTGATCTGCACATGCTTGATCTGGCCGTTTTCTTCCAAGGAAAGCTCCGCCGTACCGTTTACCAGATCCCAAAGCCACGGGTAGATCTTACCCGCTTGACATGCGAGCGCCAAGCGCTTATTATAGCTATGCAACTCCTCCTCGACCTGCCTTTGCTTTGTAATATCCCATGAAATCCCTACTAAATAAGGAGGCTTATCCTCACGGGGCGCTAGCAGTTTCATCGTATCCATAGTACGCAAGATACCTTTCGGATCGATCATTTGCTCCACGAAACGCTGCATCTTACCCGTTTTCACCACCTCCTCGTCCATATCTCTGAAAGATTGGGCGACGACCGGATCTAGAAATAGGTCAAAATCTGTTTTCCCGACCACATCATTATGATATCGTCCGTAAAGTTGGTTCATCAAAGGGCTGGAGTACACGTACCTGAAATTATCACCCGTATCCTTCACGAAAAAGTAGATGGGCAACGAGTCCACGATATTAGATAACAATCCTGCTAAATCCCTATAATCCTGTTCCAAAGTTTTGTTCTCCGTAGTATTAACTTCCATGTTGATTTTTTTAATCAAAGGCTTGAATATTCCGGCCGTAAAATTCTTGAAAATTAATGAAAGATACAAATAATAAGCCCAAGAAGTGAGCATCCCGACCGAAAATATAAGCAAAACCGTATATTTGTACTCCAATTCTAAGAAAACTAGATATGACAAACGTATTTCACACGCTTATAGCCCGTTTTCTACAAATTCCGGAAGGACAAGTGGAACGGACAATCGGGCTCTTGAACGAAGGCGCTACCATACCTTTTATAAGTCGTTACCGGAAAGAGGTGACCGGAGGATTAGACGAGGTGCAAATCGGTGCCATCAAAGATCAACTGGATAAACTGACGGAACTGCGCAAACGAAAGGAAACGATCCTCGCCACGATAGAAGAGCAAGAGAAACTTACTCCCGAGCTCCGGAAACGCATCGAGGAGTCTTGGGATAGCACCGAGATCGAGGATTTATATCTCCCTTACAAACCGAAACGGGTCACCAAGGCGGAGATCGCACGCCGAAAAGGACTGGAGCCCTTGGCTAAGATCGTTATGATGCAAAACGAGAATAACCTATCCGCACGTATCAAGAGCTTTATCAAGGGGGAAGTGAAAAACGCCGAAGAAGCCTTGCAAGGGGCACGGGACATTATCGCCGAATGGATCAACGAGAACGAATCGGCACGTAACACCGTACGTAACTCTTTCGCTCATACCGCCATGATCACATCCAAAGTGATCAAGGGGAAAGAAGAGGAAGGCGCCAAATACCGGGATTACTTTGATTTCAGCGAGCCTTTGAACCGGGCCAGTTCCCATCGCTTATTGGCTCTCCGACGGGGAGAGGCGGAAGGTATCCTTCGTGTAAGTATCTCTCCCGACGCGGAATCTTGTCTGGATCGCTTGAACCGGCGTTTCGTAAAAGGTCGTGGAGAGGTTTCCGAGCAAGTGGCTACAGCTGTCGACGATTCTTTCAAACGCTTGCTGAAGCCCTCTATCGAGACGGAGTTCTCCAACCAGAGCAAGGCGAAAGCCGATGAGGAGGCGATCCGGGTATTTGCCGAGAACCTCCGGCAATTGCTGCTCGCTCCTCCCTTGGGACAAAAACGGGTATTAGGCGTAGACCCCGGATACCGTACCGGATGTAAGTTGGTCTGTTTGGATGCGCAGGGGAATTTACTGCATAACGAGGCGATCTTCCCGCATCCGCCCCAGAACGAGAAGGGCAAAGCCGCCGCTAAGGTCGCCCAGTTAGTAGCCACTTACGCCATAGATGCCATTGCCATCGGTAATGGTACCGCCAGTCGTGAGACTGAGCAGTTCATCACGAATATACGATACGACCGCAAGGTACAAGTGTTCGTAGTCAGCGAGAACGGAGCCTCTATCTACTCCGCGTCCAAGATCGCTAGGGAGGAGTTTCCCGAATACGATGTCACGGTACGCGGAGCTGTCAGCATCGGTCGCCGGCTGATGGACCCTTTGGCCGAGTTGGTCAAGATCGACCCGAAGAGTATCGGTGTCGGCCAATACCAGCATGACGTAGAGCAAAACGCCTTGAAAAAGAGTCTGGATCAAACCGTGGAGAGTTGCGTGAATTTAGTAGGTGTAAACGTGAATACGGCGAGCAAGCATTTGCTGACTTACATCTCGGGATTAGGCCCTACGTTAGCGCAAAACATCGTGAATTACCGGGTGGAGCACGGACCCTTCACTTCCCGGAAAGAACTGATGAAAGTCCCCCGTATGGGAGAGAAGGCTTTCGAGCAAAGCGCCGGATTCCTACGGATACCCGACGGAAAGAACCCGTTGGACAACTCGGCCGTACACCCCGAGAGCTACCCGATCGTCGAACGGATGGCCAAGGACCTAAAATGCTCGGTAGCCGACCTGATCACCGACAAAGCGCTTAAAAAGAAACTAAAACTAACGGACTACCTTACGGATAAGGTCGGGATGCCTACCTTGCTTGATATCATGGAGGAACTGGATAAACCGGGCCGTGATCCCCGCCAAACGATCCAAGTATTCGCGTTCGATCCCACGGTGAAAACGATCGAGGATTTAAAAGAAGGGCAAGTATTGCCCGGTATCGTGACCAACATCACCAACTTCGGTTGTTTCGTCGATGTAGGGATCAAGGAAAACGGGCTTGTCCATATCTCCGAGCTGGCGGATCGTTTCGTAAGCGATCCTACCCAAGTGGTCTCCATCCATCAGCATGTCAAGGTGAAGGTTCTAAGCGTAGACCTATCCAGAAAACGTGTTCAATTATCCATGAAAGGGATCTAAACGATGAAAGAGAAGATTAATAAGACAAACGTGGCGCGCCTGCTGGACAAGGCTAAGATCGCCTACCAGCTCGTGCCTTATGAAGTAGACGAGAATGATCTGAGCGCTACGCATGTAGCGGAGCAGCTAGGGGAAGATATCGCCCAAGTATTCAAGACCTTGATCTTACATGGCGATAAGAGCGGTTATTTCGTATGCGTGATCCCCGGAGCGGACGAGGTGGACTTGAAAAAGGCGGCCAAGGTATCTGGGAACAAGAAATGTGAGATGATCCCCGTGAAAGAGTTGTTACCGCTTACCGGTTATATCCGGGGAGGATGCTCACCTATCGGCATGAAAAAGCATTTCCCTACATATATCCATCCTACGGCATCCGGCTTCGATAAGATCTATGTAAGCGCCGGACAACGAGGCTTGCAGATACAGATAGCCCCCGCCGATTTAATCAAGGTGGCACAAGCTATAGAAGCGGATTTGATCGCATGATCTAACATCGCTGAGAGTACTTCGTAAGAAGTACTCCAGTACTCCGCAAAGAGTATCGCAGTACTTCCTAGGGAGTACTGGAGTACTCCTTATGAGGGACTGAGATCAAACAGCACATGATATCTTAGAATTTCTTAAACGTATACGTTCTTCCTTCGCAGCTCATTACCAGATTCGTCACAGATGACTGCTCGATCGTGAAAGTTTGTTTAGGTGAGGTCCAATCCGTATAACGCATGAATTGTTCCAAAGGCGTACCTCCATAGTTGACCAACTCCAGATCCAGTTTCGTATCTCCCTCCAACGTCTTATAACCGAAATTCGTACGATATACGTCCTTTGCCGAGTCATATAATTGGTACTCGAACAAAGAGGTCTGAAAGTTATACCAAACCGTATCCACCGTCTGGACCACCCCATTCGCCTCTACGGTTTTCAATTGCCATTTCCCTTCCAGCTTATGTTCCACCTTATTACAAGACACCAACGCCACGACAAAACAAGTTATCGCTATCAAATTTTTCATCATAATCCTCGTACTTATATACCTATATTGATTTGAAACGTCAAAGAAAAGAATTAATTTCCAAAGGACAAAGTTTTTAAGGATATCCTAGCCACAAATACCCAGAACTTTTTCTTCCTTCCCTTTGTTAATTGGGTAATTACAATACAAATATTATCCAATATGAAAACATTTATTGATAAAATGGATTATGCGGTCAAGAATTGGTGGTTGTCACTATTGGTCGGACTGCTTTACATCATCGTCGCTATTTATTTAATGTTCGCGCCATTGGCGAGCTACGTAGCGCTTAGTATCTTATTCAGCGTCTCTATGTTCGTAAGCGGCTTGTTCGAGATCGCTTTCGCCTTGGCGAACAAAAAGGGTATCAGCAGTTGGGGATGGTATTTGGCCGGAGGTATTATCGACTTGATCTTAGGTATATTCTTGATGGCAAGCCCGGGACTTAGCATGGAGGTGCTTCCGTTTGTCTTGGCATTCTGGCTTATGTTCAGAGGCTTCTCGGCTACCGGTTACTCGATGGACCTGAAACGATACGGTACACGGAACTGGGGTTGGTACATGGTCTTCGGTATCTTGGCTATCCTTTGCTCCATCGGTGTTATCTGGCAACCCGCCCTAGGGGCCTTCACGTTGGTTTACATGATCGCTTATGCCTTATTAATAATAGGTATATTCCGTGTCATGCTATCCTTCGAACTGAAAAGCTTGCATAAACGGAATAAGGAAGCACAAGCGGAATAAGTCTGATTCAAGGATTAATTGGTCTATTTTTAAATTAAGAAGTGAATCAACAGCACTTTTACTACTTTTGTGTTCGATCATTAATAAAATAACGGATGAACGCAAACTTACCACAATTAGATTTGCCCCGGGATTATGTCGTAGGAAACGACATTACCGAGGCAATCTTAAACTTTTACAAGCAGACTTGCCGGTTAAAAGCAGGTATTTTCGCTTTATGCGTTGAAGGAAATTTAAGGGCATCCATCAACTTGACAGAGTACACTTTGAAACCGAATGATTTCATCACCTTGATGCCGGGAAGCATTATTCAGTTCTGTGAGCAGAAAGAGAGTTTCCGCCTTTCCTTTATAGGATTCTCATCCGAGTTCATGGACTGCGTGAACATGATAAAGTCTACGATGAGCGCCTTACCTACTATCTACGAGAATCCGATCATATCACTGAGTGAGGACCGGGCGGACTTCATTAACGATTATTTCCATTTGCTAGAGCGGGTACAAGCGAAAGAGAAATCCATAAACAGGGAGATGGTGAAACATATCCTGCTTACCATGATCCATGGGATCAGCGATTTGTATCAAGGGAAATCATGGCCTAACAAGATAACGAGCCGTAGCGACGAGATCCACAAGAAATTCATCCAACTGGTGATGAAGAATTATACCTCAAAGCGGCAAACGGCTTTTTATGCCAGCCAACTAAGTATTTCTCCCCAGCACCTCTGCATGATCATCAAGCAAAAGACAGGACGTTCCGTATCCGATATCATAGCCGATATGATAATCATGGACGCAAAATCGCAATTGATGGCTACGGACTTGACTATCCAAGAGATATCTTACTCCTTGAACTTCCCGAATGTATCCTTTTTCGGTAAATACTTTAAACGGTACGTAGGCGTATCTCCACAGAAGTTCAGAAACAGTTAAGATAAAATTTAAATGTAACAGAAAAAAAATATCACTTTTTGCTTGTAGTTTCCAAAAAAGCGTTACTTTTGCTGCGTATTTAAAAACAAACAGACAATGAATCGATTTAGCTTTACATATTACTTTTATTACTTTTACTTTAGCAGAGTAAGGGCAGGAGTTTGTATGTAAAGCGTTGATGATTGAATATAAATATCAATAAAATATAAAGTCCTGCCGGTTTCGGTGGGACTTTTTTTGTTTGTAACAGTTTAGAGTAAAATAGAGAAACAAGATGAAAAAGAAAGTAGCAATACAGGGAATAGCCGGTTCGTATCACGACATCGCCGCCCGTAATTATCATGAAGGTGAAGAAATAGAAATCATCCCTTGCAATACGTTTCGGGATGTTATCACGACAATCAAGAAAGACCCGTCCGTACTAGGCATGATGGCCATCGAGAATACGATAGCGGGAAGCCTCCTTCAAAACCATGAGCTGATCCGTGAAAGCGGGCTGAGCGTCACCGGCGAGTATAAGCTACGTATCTCCCATTCCTTGGTAGCGCTTCCGGGAACCTCGATACACGAGGTAACAGAGGTCAACTCCCATCCGATAGCGTTGATGCAATGTACCGATTTCCTCGATACTCTGCCCAACGCCAAGGTGGTAGAGAAAGAAGATACCGCCATGAGTGCCCGGTGGATCTCGGAAAACCAACTGAAAGGACATGCGGCGATATGCGGGAAACTGGCTGCCCAGATCTACAAGATGGAAGTCCTTGCCGAGGGGATCGAAACTAACAAACGGAATTTCACCCGCTTCCTCGCTATAGCGGACCGCTGGACGGCGGATGAGATGCTTCGAGGAACCGATAAAAACAAATCCTCTCTCGTATTCGCTCTTCCCCACACCTCCGGCAGCCTTTCCAAAGTCCTCTCCGTTCTCTCTTTTTACGACATGAATCTTTCTAAAATACAGTCCTTGCCTATTATCGGGCGTGAATGGGAATACTTGTTCTACATCGACCTTACTTTCACGGATTTTACCCGTTACAAACAAGCGTTGGACGCTATCAGACCGTTAACAAAAGACTTAAAAATATTAGGCGAATATGCAGAAGGAAGACAAAGTGTGTAACATTACACCCGCTAACCGTGTAGGTAGCGTACAGGAATACTACTTCTCCAAGAAACTGAAGGAAGTAGCCGAGATGAACGCCGCAGGCAAGAACGTCATTAACCTTGGCGTAGGCAGCCCCGACCTTCCACCTTCGGAACAGACCATCGAGACGTTGTGTGAACATGCCCGCAAAGCGAACGAGCACGGTTATCAGCCGTACGTAGGCATACCGGAACTGCGTAAGGGATTCGCCGATTGGTACAAGACATGGTATAACGTAGACTTGGACCCGAAAACAGAGATCCAACCGCTCATCGGCTCCAAAGAAGGTATCTTGCATATCTCGCTGGCATTCTTGAATCCGGGGGATGGCGTACTGGTTCCGAACCCGGGATATCCGACATATAGTTCCGTCAGCAAACTGGTAGAGGCCCGTTTGATCCCTTACGAGTTGAAAGAGGAATTGGGATGGCAACCGGATTTCGAGGAACTGGAGAAAATGGATCTCTCCAACGTAAAGCTGATGTGGACCAATTACCCGAATATGCCCACAGGGGCGAACGCTAGCGTAGAGCTATACGAGAAACTGGTGGCCTTCGGCCGGAAGCACGGTATTATTATATGTAATGATAACCCCTATAGCTTCATCTTGAATGAGCATCCGCTAAGTATCTTAAGCATACCGGGAGCCAAAGAGATCTGTATCGAGATGAACTCCATGAGTAAGGCTCATAATATGCCGGGTTGGCGTATGGCGATGCTGGCTTCCAACGCCCAATTCGTCCAATGGATACTGAAGGTAAAAAGCAATATCGACTCCGGGCAGTTCAAGCCGATGCAATATGCGGCGGTAGAGGCCCTAAGCGCAAAGAAAGAGTGGTACAACAACATGAACCGTGTCTATCGTAGCCGCCGGGACCTTGCCGGACAAATCATGCGTACCTTGGGATGCGAGTACGACGAGAACCAAGTAGGTATGTTCCTTTGGGGACGTATCCCCGACTCCGCCGAGAGCGGCGAGGCAATCGCCAACAAGGTGCTATACGAGGCAAACGTATTCCTTACGCCGGGATTTATCTTCGGTAGCCGTGGCGAGCGTTATATCCGTATCTCCCTTTGCTGCAAGAACGAGACTTTAGAAGAAGCCTTGAAGAGAATTGAGAATTTATAACTGAAAATTGAAAATTAAAATATAGATCACAAAGATGGAAATGAAGATTGAACCGTTAGCATTACCGGGAGTTGACACACAACGTCCTATCGTAATCGCAGGCCCTTGTAGCGCCGAGACAGAAGAGCAAGTGTTAGAAACAGCCCAAGGATTAGCCTCCAGAGGCGTTAAGATATTCCGTGCGGGTATTTGGAAGCCTCGTACGAAACCGGGTGGATTCGAGGGCATCGGAGCCGAGGGATTGGCTTGGTTGAAGAAAGTGAAAAAAGAGACCGGCATGCTGGTATCTACCGAGGTAGCGACTAAAGATCATGTATTCGAGGCATTGAAAGCCGGTATCGATATCCTTTGGATCGGAGCACGTACGACGGTAAACCCATTCGCTGTCCAAGAGATCGCCGACGCATTAAAAGGGGTTGATGTACCTGTATTGATCAAGAACCCGGTTAACCCGGACTTGGAGTTATGGATCGGAGCGTTCGAGCGTTTGTACGGAGCGGGCATTCATCGTTTGGGTGCTATCCATAGAGGTTTCAGCTCATACGACAAGAAGATCTACCGTAACCTTCCGTTGTGGCATATTCCTATCGAGCTTCGCCGCCGTATGCCGGACCTGCCTATTTTCTGTGATCCTAGTCACATTGGTGGTAAGCGTGAGTTGGTAGCCCCACTTTGCCAGCAAGCGATGGACTTGAGTTTCGACGGCTTGATCGTAGAGTCTCATTGTAACCCGGATTGCGCATGGAGCGACGCTTCCCAGCAAATCACCCCGGATGTATTGGATTACGTATTGAACCTATTGGTGATCCGTGACGTAAACCAGACTACCGAGAACCTGACCGCTCTTCGCCGCCAGATCGATGGTATCGACGAACAATTATTGGAACTTTTGGCTAAACGTATGCGTATCTCCAAGGAGATCGGCGTTTATAAGAAAGAGCACAATATGCCGATCTTACAGTCTCCCCGCTACAGCGAGATCTTAGAGAAACGCTCCAGCATGGGTGAACAAATGGACCTGAGCCCGGACTTTGTAAAGGAGATCTTGAAGGAGATCCATGAGGAATCCGTGCGCCAGCAAATGATTATCATGAACGAACAATAATTTATAAGATGAAAATATTGATTTTAGGCGCAGGAAAGATGGGTTCTTTCTTCACCGACCTGCTTAGTTTTGATCATGAGGTAGCCGTATTGGAGAAAGATCCGAAACGTATGCGTTTTATCTATAACGCCCTTCGCCTACAAAACCCGGAAGAGGTTAAGGATTTTAATCCCGAGTTGGTCATCAACTGCGTGACGTTAAGTTACACGATAGAGGCTTTCAAGGCCGTAATGCCTTACTTGCAACCGTATTGCATTATTTCCGATATCGCTTCCGTGAAGACTTATTTAAAGGAGTTTTATGAGACATGCGGTTTCCCGTATGTCTCCACTCACCCGATGTTCGGACCGACATTCGCTAATCTGGGACAACTGGAGAAAGAGAATACGATTATTATCTCCGAGGGCGATCATCTGGGCAAGATCTTCTTCAAGGATATTTATTCCAGCCTCCGCCTGCATATCTGCGAATACACGTTCGAGGAGCACGATAAAGTGGTAGCCTACTCACTAGGTATCCCTTTCGCCTCCACTATGGTATTTGCCGCTACGATGAAGCATCAGGATGCTCCGGGTACGACGTTCAAACGCCATATGAAAATCGCCCGCGGCCTTCTGTCCGAGGACGATTATCTATTGACCGAGATCCTTTTCAACCCCCGTACCCCTCGCCAAATCGAACGGATACAAGAGGAATTGCATATCTTGCAAGAAATCATCAAGGATAAGGATTCCGAGAAGATGAAAGAGTATCTGACGAAGATACGGAAGAATATCGAATAAGAAATTAAGAGGGTTGTGCTGATTAATTTTTCAGCACGGCCTCTTTTAAAAGTTCTCTCCTTACCAACATAAAGGAGATAAATAACGTACACAACTCCGCCACCGGTACATTATACCAAATACTTTGGATGCCGAATAAAGAAGGATAAACGATAATACCAAAGGTTACGAATACCAAGCTACGCAGCATAGAGATAACAACCGACAGCTTAGCGTTGCCGATAGCCGTGAAATAACTGGAGGCCAATATATTCAGCCCACTCATCAAGAAGGTGAAGCAATAAATCGTTATGCCGTAATTAGCGATCGCCAAAGCGTCCAAAGCCTCTCCTCCCTTAAAGAAAAAGGACGTGATCTGTTGCCCGAAAAAGAATAAGATGGCGAATAACGTTATACCTATCATAAAATTAACACGCCCTGCTAATCTCAGCACTTTCTCGATCCGGTCCAATCTTCCTGCCCCGAAATTATAACTGATAATCGGTATAATTCCATCGGATATCCCTAAAAATACCGTGGTGGCGATAAACAGGATATAGTTAATCGCCGTAAAGGCGGCGACTCCATCCTCTCCTAAATATCGCATCATCGTTATATTGAACAAAAAAATCGTGATTCCGGCAGATAGCTCGGATATTCCTTCCGAAGAGCCATTGTATAACGCATTCCAGACCAAAGGCCAACGGAAACGTCCTCTTTGTACCGCTACGACTTGCCCTCGCTGGAACATCCGGGGAATATTGAACAGCGCTCCCAAGGTAAAGGCCAAGCCTGTAGCCAATCCCGCCCCCTTAATCCCTAAACCCATTACCGGGATAAACAAAAGATCCAGACCGATATTAATCAACACCGTACTTCCCATTACGATCATGGCATAAAGCGGATGCCCCATCGCCTTAATCATATAATCTCCTAAGAACATCAATGATAATAAAGGGAAAAACGGGACAAGGGAACGAATATAGTCCACGGCTCCCGTAACCAATACGTCATTCGCACCTAACATACGGGCGATATCTCCGGCGAATATATAAATCAACCCGCTAATCAAAACGGATATTCCTCCAAGAAACAAGAACGAAGTAGTTATAGCGTTATTCGCCTCTTGCCGATCCGAACGTCCGAGGTTTATACCGATCAAGGTCTGACACCCTACTCCTATCACGATAGACAAAGCCGTCATCAAACTATAGCAAGGTAAGATCAGATTCACGCTGGCCAAAGCGTTCGCCCCGACAAACCGCCCTAATATCACACCATCGATCACCGACTGAATCCCGAGGAATAATAGGCCGGCTACTCCCGGTATCGTATATTTCAGAAATAGTCTTGAAATCTTTTGGGTTAGTAAACCACGCTCCAACTCTTGGCGATGGATCGCCTTTTCTCCACTCATTTTCATATTATCCACTTCACGTTTTTAACGACGCGAAGGTATGGCTATTGAAAACAAGAAAAATTACCCTATGATAAATAATGACTTTTCCCTATTTTTTTACGGAAGCACGGATACGGCTCAATGACTGTGGGGTTATCTGTAAATAGGAGGCGATATGTTTCAAGGGTAGTTTCAAGATCAAGTCCGGGCGGGTTTTCAGCAATGACTCATATTGTTCACGAGCTTCCATCCAGCTATCGTTTATAAAATAGTTCTCATATTCCCGAAGATAGTAATCTTGTATTTTCAATCCCCAATTGGCCAACTCAAGGGAGCTCCGGCATAGGTAATCCAATTTCGTTTTCGGTATTCTCAATAATGTCGTATTCTCCACCATTTGAACATTATAGGCGGAGATATCCCGATAAACAAAATTGATCACCTCGCTATCCGAGGCAAACCATAACGAGATATCTTTCCCCTCACGCTCCACGAAAGCCCGGACCAATCCGGTTTTCACGAACCAAACAAACGGATCTCTTTCTCCCTCCCGGATCGATAATTCTCCCTTAGCAAAAGAAACCTCTTTCATTTCTTCCAACAGCTGCCCCACGATCTCATCTGATAAAGGAGACACCTGCCTTAATTGTTCTACGAACTGATCCATAATCATTCATTTATCTTATAACCGTAAAGATATAAAAAAAGTACGATCCCAAAAACAAAGGTAATTTTGAAGGTTTGCGGATTCCAGTGATTTTACGTAATTTTGCACCGCTAAATCTAAGAAGAGGTATGAGCTGTAAATTCGAATATTATTTTTTTACGACTAAAAGCATCTTGTTCGTCCATTGGACTACGAGAGGTTCTACTGTATCCGCACCCTATTCCTTCTAATTTATCTTTACATTTTCATTTAGAACAACTCTATCGTATATCCGGCATATACGATCAAGGATTTTTACACCATCATTAATAACAGAACAATACATATGTACAATAGAATAGCGGGTTACAAACAATATTATAAATCCTTAGTAATGCTAGGGGTACCTATCATCATTGGACAATTGGGGGCTATCATCACCGGATTGGCAGACACCATCATGGTGGGACAACACAGTACGGAGGAACTAGCGGCGGCATCGTTCGTCAATAATGTAATAAACGCATTTATCATAATGGGAACCGGATTCTCCTATAATCTTACCCCGCTGATCGGACAGAATTTAGCGATGAATAAAAAGATCGTGATCGGAGGCTGGCTCAAAAACAGTCTGGTTGCCAATATGACTACCACCTTATTATTGATAGCCGTCTTACTGGGGATTTACCTAAACCTAGACTCTTTAGGCCAACCCGAAGAACTCTTGCCATTGATAAGACCTTATTTCGCGGTCTCATTAGTCTCGATCCTATTCGTAATGCTTTATAATTCATTCCGTCAATTCGTGGAAGGCATAGCCAACCCATCCATATCCATGTGGATCCTATTGACAGGGAATCTGCTGAATATCATCGGCAACTATATCCTCATTTACGGAAAATACGGAATGCCGGAACTCGGACTGCTCGGGGCAGGTATAAGCACCTTTATCTCGCGTATCATCATGCTATTGCTTTTCATCGCCGTATTCATGCTGCGAACCGGCTATAAGCCTTACCGGAAAGGTTTCACCCATATTCGTATCAATAAGCAGAGTTGGAGAAGGCTGAATTCCATAGGCTGGCCGATCAGTCTACAACAAGGCTTGGAAGCGGGAACATTCTGCGTCACCGCCATCATGGTGGGTTGGCTGGGTAGCCTTGAGCTTGCCGCCCATCAAATAGCCATTACCATATCAACGATCAGTTTTACCATCTATTTAGGTCTTGGAGCCGCCGTAGCGATTCGTACCAGTTATTATAAAGGGGCGAACGACTGGTATATGGTGCGTAAGATCACCATTGCCGGGCTTCATCTGGGGCTTATTGTCGTTTGTATTGTCTGCACCTCCTTATTCATGACCCAATCCGGGCTTGGATTAATATTTACGGATAATCTTCATGTCAACGCAATCGTGAAGACACTACTCCCCATATTGATGCTCTATCAAATAGGCGACAGCGCACAAATCATTTTAGCGAACTCCTTACGAGGGCTAGCCGACGTGAAAGCGATTATGTGGATCTCGTTTCTCGCTTATTTCATCATAGCCATACCTGCCGGATATCTATTGGGATTCACGTTCCATTGGGGTATCGCCGGGATTTGGATGGCTTACCCATTAGGCTTCTTATGCTCCGTATGCCTGCTGGGATACCGGGCGAAAATGCAGGTAAAATCGCATCTCGCCTAATCCGATCAAGCCTTACGATTGATCCGGGAGAAACTAATAACCGCCCCGATCAAGGCCAACACACTTCCCAGCCATAACGCCGCGGGCATGCTATGGCCGGGAAATAACTTAAACATCAAGGCTACCAGCGAAGCCCCGCAAGTTTGTCCCAGCAAACGGGCCGTACCCAACATGCCACTAGCCCCTCCACTCCTACTTTCCGGAGCGGCCCCGATCATGAGGCTATTGTTAGGAGTCTGGAACAACCCGAAGCCACAACCACAAAGCGCCATGCGCCAGATAATATCCAGATCGGAAGGATGCGCCGGTAATTCCGCCAACGAGAACAACCCTCCCGAGAAGATAATCAACCCGATACCACTCAAGACCCCGGCATTCATTTTCTCCGACAAGATCCCGGCCAAAGGGGCGCACACCATTGTCGCCAAAGGCCAAGGAGTCAATAATAAGCCGGTCGCCACCTCATCGCGTCCCAGTACCCGCTGCAAGAAAAACGGGAAAGAGACCATAGCCAGCATCTGAGCGATGAAAGAAAACACAGACGTAATGATAGAAAGGGTAAAAAGAGGAATACGCAGCAAGTCTATCGGCAATAATGGATAGGCCTGCCGTTCCTCTCTCCGGACATAGAAATACCCACAGAACAATACGATAACAATCGCCGCTATTATCAATGAGATATGTACATCATGCGTGAACGCCTCGATAATCGCTATCACCAAACCGAATGTCAGCGCATTCATGAGTGCCGCCGTAACATCAAACTTACGTCCGACAGCCTTCACCGGATTTTGCGGCAAGAACTTAAAGCTCAATATCAAAGCGGTAATACCTATCGGGATATTTATAGCGAACAACCAAGGCCAGTTCCCCACGGACAATATACCGGCGGCTATCGTAGGACCAGCGGCGGCCGATACGGATACCACCAAGGCATTAATCCCCATACCTCGCCCCAGAAAACGTTTGGGATAAATAATACGGATCAAGGCCGTATTCACGCTCGCTATGGCAGCGGCGCCAAAACCTTGTAGCGTACGGGCGATAATCAGCGTAAACAAGGAATCGGATAAAGCGCAGGCCAAAGAGGTACAGCTAAATAACAGCAACCCGATCGTATACACCTTCCGATACCCCCAGATCTCTCCCATCGACGATAACGACAGCAAAGAAATCGTGATCGCCAACTGATAAGCGTTCACCACCCATATAGAAGCAGACGGACTCGTATGGAGATCGCCGGCAATCGTAGGTAAAGCCACGTTTGCGATCGCCCCATCCAACACCGACACGGTAACACCAAGCCCAATCGCTAGGATCGCCCAATAACGGCTAGGGATTGGCAAGCCATCCGGGATATTCCCTCCCGTCTGACTATTTATATTCGTTATTTCTTTATCCATACGGTATATGAAACAGAAATAGGATGTATCTGGTTTAGGAAGTATCGACCAGATCGAGTATCTTTGCCCGTATAAATGGACATGACATGGCAAAACAAGGCACTATACTAGTTGTGGATGATAATAAAGGTATCCTGACCGCCGTACAAATGCTGTTAGGAACTTGCTTCGAGAAGGTTATCACCATCTCTACCCCGAACAAGATAAAAAACACGCTGCACGACGAGAACGTGGATGTCGTATTGCTCGACATGAATTTCAGCGCCGGTATAAACAGCGGCAACGAGGGGCTGTTCTGGCTCTCCGAGATCAAGAAGGCTTATCCCTCGATACAAGTCGTTCTCTTTACCGCCTACGCCGACATCGATCTGGCGGTACGAGGAATCAAGGAAGGAGCCACCGATTTCGTGGTAAAGCCTTGGGACAACGCTAAATTATTGGAAACCTTGCAAGCCGCTTACCAAATCCGCTCGGCCAATCATAAAGGCGGTGTCGGCAACAAGCAGTTGGTATCCAAGGAAAGCGGTATGTTCTGGGGAGACAGCAACGCCATGCAGCAACTACGGATGCTGATAGAGAAAGTAGCCAAGACAGACGCCAATCTATTAATCACGGGAGAGAACGGAACCGGTAAGGAAATGCTGGCCCGGGAAATACACCTGCTATCCCCCCGCAAGGATGAGGCCATGGTACCGGTGGATATGGGCGCTATCACGGAGACGCTGTTCGAGAGCGAGTTATTCGGACACGAGAAAGGATCTTTCACCTCGGCCATCAAGCAAAAGAAAGGTAAGTTCGAACTCGCCAACGGGGGAACGCTCTTCCTAGACGAGATCGGTGATATGAGTCTCAATGCCCAAGCAAAAGTACTAAGAGCTTTACAGGAACAAAAGATAACTCGTGTCGGCGGGGATACTGATATAAATATAGACGTGCGGGTCATTGCCGCCACGAACAAGAATTTAAAAGAAGAGATCAAGAAGGGGAATTTCAGAGAAGACCTCTATCACCGGTTAAGCGTGATTATTATTGATGTACCCCCTTTGTGCCAACGTTTGGAAGATATTGATGATTTGGCCAATCACTTCTTGACGGAAGTATGCACGGAAATGGGCATTGCCCCTAAAACGCTGTCTCCCGATGCTATTGCCGCATTGAAGGAATGCGAATGGACAGGTAATATCCGCGAACTACGCAACGTCGTGGAACGATTAGTCATTCTTTGTGGTAACACCATCACCCGGGAAGACGTGAAAATGTATCGATAATAGGAAAGTTAAAAATTAAAAGATAAAAACTAAAAAGTTGAAAATCCAAA